>Ga0214543_1000026_pt1 | contig 220652 bp, 193 predicted proteins | sample CNSS2metaG_FD_160094 | JGI IMG/M metagenome (GOLD analysis project Ga0214543, IMG submission 160094) | Root nodule microbial communities from cowpea collected in UCLA plant growth center, Los Angeles, California, USA - CNSS2 | ecosystem: Host-associated > Plants > Roots > Nodule | place: USA... | reverse complement strand
CTCAAACACGCTGCGGCCAAAAGCCAAAAAACACCGCAAGCCACAAATAACGCGGGGTGGAGCAGCCCGGTAGCTCGTCAGGCTCATAACCTGAAGGCCGCAGGTTCAAATCCTGCCCCCGCAACCACTGAGACTTGTAACTCTCTCCATTCACGTCGCTTCTCCGCGAGTTCCTCGGCGCGAAACCAGGTCGGACAGCCGTCATCCTGGGTGGCGGCGTATCGCCGGCTTGCGGACGTTTTTGTCCAAACCCGTTTGACTGTCGACCCAGAATGCACGCATGCAAGCCCTACAGGCGCACCGCTGGTCGACAGACCGATCGTGGCGACCTGGTGCGGAGCGCCGATTTCCTCGAGAAGGATCCGGATCCCCAGCGAACAGGATCGGGGAGCATGAAAGAGTCGCGTAAATCTCACCTTTGCTTCCGAATTTGACTTGATCGGTGTCCTCAGGCCTGCGCGAGGCTGAAGGCGAACTCGGTTTCCCAGGCGGCGAGTTCCGTGAGCTTCCATTCGCGCGGAGCCATCGGATAGTGCCCGTGCCAGGGGCGCGCCTCGCACATGTTCAGTTCCGGGATGAACACGTCCATGTCGGAATAGAGTTCGATCAGCACTTGATCGGGGTCGTAGTGATAGCCGGCAATGTTATGACCCGCGGTATGGCGTGACGGGCCCCATTTCACCGGAAGACCGCGCTCGGCCAGCAAGTCGCACGCCATGGCGTGGCTGGCATTGCCTTTGAGCTGGAAGGCGATGTGGTGGACCCGGTTCTCCGGCATGCTCACCACGTTGACGACATGGTGTTCGCGGTTGCAGGTGATGAAGTTGGAGATGCCGGCGATCGTGTCGGTGAACCAGAAGCCCAGAAAGTCCATGAAGAAAGTCTTCAGCTTCGGACCTTCGGGCGAGATCACAGCCACGTGTCCGAGCCGGAGCGGTGACACGCCGGTGCGCTTGAAGCCGGGTGCAGGAGCATCGATGTCGGTATAGAGCTGGAGCGTGGTGCCTGGCACCGGCTCGACCTCGACCAGCTCGCGGATCCCCGGCTGGCTGTCGGACTTGATCTGAGCGCTCAGGCCGAAAGCGCCGAGTTCTCCTACAAGCTCCTTCAGATCAGTGCCTGGATTGAGCTGGAAACCGAGATGGCCCATCGCCTTCCGCTTGGCCTGACGCAGGACGATGTTGTGGTGCTGATAGCCAATGGACAGATAGCTTTCTGCCTCATGGCCGGTTGCGGTCTCCGTCATGCCGATTGCTTCTGCGTAGTGGTCCTTGGCGCGCACGATATCGGGCGTTTCCAACGCCACATATCCCAGTTGGAACACTCTCGGGGCGAATCGTTTCTGCATGGTTTTCTCCATTCATGTTTGGTGCTCTCTGGGTGCCGGACTATGGCCGTCCAGACGATATGCGGCATGGAAACTGCCGAGCTTCACTCACGAGCAACCGCAAAGGTAGGCACTCGAGGCGTTTCCAGAAGCCTGGTCAAAACGAGTACCCCACCTTGACGGCGGCGCTGACCACTTCATTGTCCGCGAAGCTTCCGAACGAACCCGAAGCGTCGCCGAACTGGTAATACGAGACAGCGGTCGTCACTTTCACCTTGTCCTTCGTGTAGATCGCGCCGAGCGTTGCCCCCCACAAACCGTCCGTTGCGTCGATTGGCGCGTCAGCCGATGCGTCGGTCTCTGGCTCGTAGGTCAGAGCCGTGAAGCCCGCCCAATTCTCGTTGAGCATCTGCACTACGCCGAGCCTGTAGGTTGTCGTGTCGTTGAAGTGGGTCAGTGAGCCCAAAGGATAACCCGGCGGACTGATTGTGGTTTCGCTCCATTCGGCCCAGCGAACCGTCGCGAAGAGCAGCGTCGAAAGGCTGATCGGGGCCTGAAGATCGATGTTGACCGATTGGGGGGTTTCGACGTTTGTCGCCCCTAGGTAAGCGCCGGAAGTGTCGAGATCGTAGTCGATTGCCGAGTTATAGGTAACTGCGACCCGAACATGGGCCTCGGGGATTTCAAAGGCACCGCCGACCACATAGCCCGCCGCCCATTTGTCTTCAAAGTCGACGTTGGCGAATCCGGCTGGCACCCCGCCTGCAAAGACTGAGATATCAGTGTTGCCGCCGAGACGCTGGCCGACGGCAGTGATCTGCCCCTCCACGCTCGGACTGGCAAAACCTAACCCGAACTCGATGTAGCGTCCTGGCTCGAAAAGGACGTCATTCGGCTGCCCCAGAATATCGAATCCTCCTGCGACCGCAGGTGCCACGAACAGACAGCTAAAGAATCCAGGCAGCAAATTGATAGCTTTCATGCGGGTCTCCCTCCTCAGAGACGCGTCGCTTTTGCGCGAAGCCCAAGGCAATCGGCATTTCTCGCTTTGGCTGCAGCACCTGCGCCTCCGCCTTCAGCCAGGCGGCTGCTCCAGGCCAGGGGTTGGGCCAGGTCACACCTCGGCCCTTCACCCCTTGGTGATTGGGCTGTGGAGAGGGCGGCGACGGCGCGCGCGTCCTGGTCCCGTCGAGGTCACGCGTCTACGATTTCAAGCAGTTGCCTGCCGAAATCGATGGCGCGGTCATCGGTGCGCATTTCGGCACGCACAATGTCGCCCGGCATGAGGTAGCGTGCGTGTGCGGTCGCTTCCTCGAGGATCGCATCCCTCCGCTCCAAATCCTTGAAGAGCTTGGTCGTCAGAATCTGGGCGAGGGGGGCGCTCGCTTGCAGGATCACGCCGCCCGGCGTTCCGGTCAGGATGAGGTCGCCTGCCGAGAGGTCCATCAGGGACGCAATGTCGTTGAGGCAGGTTTCCGGGCGAAAGATGAGGTCCCGCGTGTGAGCGGACTGCCGCAGTTCGTCATTCAGCCACAGACGGATCTCGATCCTGTCGAGCAGATCAGCGACCTCGTCAGGCTCCGGAATGACCAGCCAAGGCCCGCATGGGCAGAAGGTGCGGGCGCTTTTTCCACGGAACCACTGCAAGAAGGCTTCGCCGAACATGACGTCGCGGGCGGACACGTCGTTGCACAAGACGAGTCCACCAATGAAATCACCGAGGGTCCCACGGGTGACGCGATCGCCCGCACTTAGTGGTCGCTTCAGGACAAGCCCGAGTTCCACTTCATAGTCGAGCATCTGACACCCGGCGGGCCGAACAACCGGATCGAATGCTCCCGACAGCGAAGAGGCGGCCTTCATGAAGAGCAGGTTCGTCTGCCGTGGAGCATGCCCCGATTGATCGGCGTGATCTGCATAGTTCAGACCCTGGCAGACGATCTGCGCCGGCGCCGTGACGGGGCTTAGAATGTTTGCTGAACCGGCCGCGAACCGCTCAGCGCCGACCAGCGCCTTGAGCTCGGCAGAAGTAAGGCGGAGGATGTCGGCTGTCGAGACGAAGGTGCCCCCGAGCGGTGCGATCTCGTCTCCGTCAACTATCCCCCATAATGGTTCGCTGCCGATCGTAAATCGGGCCACTTTCACTACCATTTCATTTCCTTTCTTTGGAATGGCCGCATCGAAAGCGGTCCGAATGTCGACTCAGAGGGCTGTTTGAAGGTCGGGGCGCGGGTCAAGCGCGGTCCTTGCCCTTGAGGTCCCCGTATCGCGCGCGATAGTTCTCGATCGTGTCCATCGCACCGCAGAATTCGACATTGTGCCAGTCGGGATCGTAGAGATAGCAGGCGACGTTGCCACCGGTTTCGCCGTCGCCCAAAGGCGGCTCGCTGTTGTGGCGAACTGGACCGTAGTTCAACTGGAAACCGTCGGCCTGCTGTTGCTTGGCAAAGGCCAGGACATCCTCCAGTTGGTTTCCATTCACCTCGAGCGCGAAATGGAAGAAGCTCATACCTGAAGGCACGGTGATCCTGCCGGAGGGGTCGTATTCCTCGACGAGCACGAGGCATTCCTCGTGGTCGGTTGCGCTCATGTAGCAGCAGCGAATGCGCCACCCTTCCTTGAAGGGATGCGGTTCGGGCTCGCAGGTGCGGCTGTGGATCATGCCGGCAACCTTCTCGTACCAGGCCCGGCTTCGCGCGATGTAGCGCACATAGATCGAGAGCTGCCCAATGTGGGAAACGAGCGAAGGCCTGAAGACGCCGTAGTCTTCCGTCTTGTTGGAGAACCGCCGCTTCGTCAGCGTCGGCCACAACAGCACCAACTCGCGGAACCATTTCCGCTTCAGGAGGCCGGCGAAGCGCAGTTTGAATGGGGGCAGGACGTTCGGGGGGACGAAAGCGGTGCTGGTCATCTGCTGGGCTCCTCAATGATCTCAATCCAGTGCTGATCTGGGTCCCGGACGCAAAAGGCACGCGAGACAGGGCGCGCGGAGGCAAGCATGCGCCCTTCGCGGATCGAGAGGCCCATCTCTCCTGCGCGGCGCCTGACGTCGTCGAATGCCTCTGCGTCCTTCACCGCTAAAGCGAAGTGCAGCATGGAATTGTTGTCCATCTTCAGCTTGTGATGCTTCACCAGGCAGAGGTCGTGATGGTGGAATCCGAACGAGAAGAAGTGCATTTCCTGCTGCGACAAGCGCATTGCTGCGCTGCTGTCTGGGTGATTGAGAGCGGAGAACTGCAAGTCGAAAAGCTTGATATAGAAAGCCTTCGAGCGCTCGAGGTCGGTCACGTAGAAGACGTGGTGCTGAAGCTTGGTGACGGGGATCCGAGTTGGAGCATTCATGACTGGTTTCCTGACTGGTGGTTTGCCCAAGAGAGTGCTGGCGCCACGTTCTCGTAACGGGCAAGGTTGATCGCCATGATCGGCGTCCTGTTCTTCTCGCTGATTTTCAGAGGAACTGCGCCTTGAAGGCGTAGCGACCCAGCTTTTCGCGGAGAGGGCTCGGATCGCCCTCAGTTGCAATTCTTGCGAGCAGCCCGAGCCGGGCATCTTGATCGACCGAGAGCGATACGAGCTTCACGCCCGCCGATGTTGCCTCCTGGCGTACGACGTCCTCGATCTCCAGCATCGACAATGCTGGTTTGAAGATCTTGCCGACGGATGTGATGGGCAGCGCGGCCAGAATCCGGACCGATCTCGGATGTGCGGCGCGCTCTGGAATTCGGCCGACAGCATGAGCAAGCAGATCCGCCTCCGATGCCGTTGTTCCCGGCTTCAACTGAATGTAGAGGACCGGCAGTTCTCCGGCGCGCTCATCGGGCCGTCCAACCGCTGCGGCGAGTTGCACCGCCGGGTGATCCTGCACTGCATTTTCGATCAGCTTGGGATCGATGTTGTGGCCGGCCCGGATGATGAGTTCCTTCTTGCGACCCGTCAGCCAGAAATAGCCGTCCGCATCCTGGCGGGCGAGATCGCCGGTGTTCATCCAGCGCTCCCCGTCGATCTCAAGCCAGAGACCGTTGTTGTGTTCGGCATTGATGTAGTCGGCGAAGACGTTCGGCCCATGGATCGCGAGCACGCCGACCTCTTCCGTTTCGGCGAATCCGGTGAAACCGCCGGAATCGTCAAGTCTGACCGCTGCCATTTGCTGGTAGGGGAGGCGCAGGCCGATAGAGCCGATGCGTCGCTCGCCTTCGGGAGGATTGATACTGGAAACGCAGGCGCCTTCCGTCAGGCCGTAGGCCTCCAGAATGCGAATTCCCGTCGCCTTCTCGAAATTGCGGAACAGCTCCACGGGCATCGGTGCGGCGCCGCAAAAACCGTAGCAAACGCTTGAAATATCGCGGCCGCCGACGGGCACCTGCAGCAGTGCAGAGTAGACAGTCGGAACGCCCGAGAAGGCCACGACGCGATAATGTTCGACGATCTCCCAGAAGGACGGAATAATTCCCTCTCCGCGATAGCCCTGATGCGTACCCATGACGACATGTGCGCCCTGCGCCCAGGGGATCAGACCCGTCACCAACTGCCCATTGACGTGAAAGAGCGGCAGGCCGCAGAAGATCGTCTTGCCTGGTGCGAAGGCGTCGCCAATGAAGGATCGGCTTGCCCAGGCATCGAATACTTCTGAGAAGTGGGTGCGCGCGGCGATCTTGGGCAGCCCGGTCGTGCCGCCTGTGCACAGATACGAGGAAATGTCTTCAGCCTTGGGCGCGTCGAAGGTCAACCGGTCTCCAGGTTCTCCGGCCATCTCCTGGCGCAGGCTGAGAACAGGAACGGCGACCTCGTCGAGGACCTGGAGCACCTCGGCGTCGGTATTGCCGAGATACGGGGCGAGACTGACGGTCAGAACCCCTTGCAGGTCCGGCGCATTTGCGGCGGCCCTGATCGCCTTCTGCCAGATGTCGGTTCCCGGCAAAGGGGCCAGAGTGACGAGCCATTTCGCCTTCCCGGTGACAAGAAGCTCCGAGATCTGTTCCGTTTCAAGAAGTGGGTTGATGGCAAAGGCGATGCCCGCCGCCTCGCCGCCCCAGATCACGAAATGCGTTTCGGGCAGGTTGGGCAGCACGAAGGCGACGACGTCGTTGCGACCTATTCCCAACCGCCGCAGGGCATTGGCTGTCCTCGTGATGTCAGCGAAGAGCTCTGCGTGCGTCCAGACGAAGGGATCACGGAGATCGTCGACGCGCGGAAAAAAGGAGAGGGCAAGTTGGTCCGGCGCGATAGCGGCGCCGCGTGCCAGCACCTCGTAGGTGCTGCCCGGCAAGCCGCGCTCCGAAAGTGGCACCTGCTCGAAAGCCTCGACATCGCGCAGAGCGACAATCGGACGCCCGAGGTCGTATGGGGTTGTCGCGAGCATTGTCATCTTCCTCCCAATAAATCCGCGCTGGCCGATATCGGCAGCGAAGACATCTTAAAATTGTAGTTCGCCGAACTTCCTCTGGTTAGGCCTTCAGGTTGGACACATGAGCTGCGCCGCCGTGAACCCGGCATCCCGCCACGCTTTATCGCCTTGCTGCGCCAGAAAAACTGCAGCCAGACAGGTGCCGGCTATCATCGTTCAGCATTGAGGGTCCCGTTCCGGAGAGGTTCAATGCTGAAGGAAATCAGGCTTTCAGCCGTGATGAGCGAGCGCCTGAAATGGAAGTTTTTGATAGCTTTCGGCTCCCAGAGTGCGGCCGTTGACGCGCAAAAGCATTCCGCGGCCCGCAGACTGTCCTGTTGGCGAAATTCCTGAGCGCAGACGCCCTCCAAGACATATTCAGCGATGACGTCTCTCACGCGTATTACGTGTGCCTCAAAGGCGGTCCAGCGTTCCTCGTCGGCGACCGTGAGCAGCTCGAAGAGCTTTTCCTCGTCCCGCAAGAGTGCAAGAGCACTTCGATGCAGCCCCAGCATGAACTCTCGGAGCCTCTCCGCACTCGTGAACCTTCCGAAGTCTGGATGCGTGGGGGGGAAATTGTCATCGAGCACGCGCGCAACAAGCGCGTCGTGTATCGCCAGCTTGGAAGGGAAGAACCTGTAGACATTTGCTGTCGACATCTTGAGGTAGCTCGCGATATCGCACACGTTCAACTTCTCGATTCCATAGAGCGCGCACAATGTCTCTGCCGCACCGAGAATGCGGGCAGCGTGCGTTCCCCGGCTCTCCTGTCGTCTTGTTCGCCGATTGGTCACATCCAGGCGGCAATGATCACCATCAAGCATCAGGTCCTCCGCGCGCATCGGCGGCGCCGGCGCGGCCCAACCGCAATTCGCCCAGATAGATGCTTTCGCTTAGGACACAGTCGCGCCGGACGCTGCCAATTGCGTGGGATACTTCAACACGATATGTGCTCCCGTCACCCCGCAAACCATCGAACGCAAAATCGCCGAAATTGTTCGTCGTGGCTCTTGCGAGACGCTTGCTTCCCTGGAAAAGGGTCACCTCCGCCCCCTGAACGCAATCGACCACGCCGGCAAATTCGGCGCTGACGCTCCCGCCGATGAAGCACGTCTCCCACCGCTCCAATCCTCGGTACCAAATGCGGGGTTTGGTCGCGAGATTGGGCTTGAGCACCTTGAGTCCTTCCTTCTCTGCTTTTTTCGCCATCGCGGCGTCATCGAGTTTCACCGCCTCAAAGACGTTCGTCGGGCAGACCTGTTGACAGCGGGGCTGCTGCCAGCCCTGATCCAGCAGGTGGGCGTCGAAGAACCATGTTTGCGGTAGCTGTTTCTCCTCGTTCCAGACGATTGCGCCATAGGGGCAGGAGCGGACGATGTCCTTGCGGCCGCGCGATTTCACCGGATCGAAGATGACGATGCCATCGTCGCGTTTGCGGATGGCATCGCCGGCGCGGCGAATGCAGGGCGCGTCATCGCAGTGATTGCACATCACCGGCAAGTAGGTGGTCTCCACCATGGGCGCGCTGCCCTGTGTGCGTCGCAAGATGCGGATGGGGCTATCGCCGACGGCAGCGGCCGGCGCCGCGTAGCCCGGGAAGTCGTTTCCGACATGTTCATCCCGGTTCGCGATGACGCAGTTGTGGCAGTTCTCGCAGCGGCCGACATTGATGATCAGGTTCCACTTGCTCACGGGCTTCCTCCTAAGCTGCGCGGTCCAACTTGAACGCCTCGGCGTTGCGCCACTTCTCGATCTGTACCAGACAGGAATTGGGAGCCATGCTGCTGGTTCCTCGGGTCTGCGACCGGTCCGGAGTTAGGATGTTCAAGCAGCCGCCGACCTCGACGGTTTCCCCCGCAACGTCGATGAGCTGGAACTCGGCGCTGGCCTCATAGGACTTGACGACGCCTGCAGTCACTAGTGGCGAAATGTCGGCGGCGCAGATCACGGCGCCGCGGTCGTTGAAGATTTTCACAAGGTCACGATGGCCAATGCCCCGGGCGGCGGCATCGGCCGGGTTGAGCCGCAGCAGCCAAAAGCGATGGCCGGCAATCAGGGCGCGATGGTCTTCCACCTGATTGACCGCGCTGTTCTTGCCATCCATGCTGGTGTGAAAGCTGTAGCGGCTATGAGTTGCTATCATCTGAAGCGGATAGCGCTCCTTCAGTTCGGTGTTGCGCAGCCCTTCCCAGGAGGGGATGTAACGATTGACCGGTGGGCGGTCCGGGTTGTCTGCCGTGTTCCGCTTGAGGATCTCGGGCACGAATTCGAGTTTTCCGCTCGGGGTCTGCAGGCCCAGACCGAATTCTTCGGCATACTGGGAGGGCATCGGAGCCGGCTCCGGCAGATCCTTGCGCCTGCCCTCGGCAAACCAGCGCATGTCGACGGGTTGGCGCAATTCCGGCTTTTCGGGCGGCACGACGTAGTAGCCCTTGCGACAGAATTTCTTCCAGGAGATTTCGCCGGGCAGATCTGATGAATCGAACACGCGCTTGACCCAATCGAGCTCGCTGCAGCCCTCGGTGAACACAGCGCCCAAGCCCAGGCGGGTCAGGATGGCGGTGAATATGTCGTAGTCGGACTTCGATTCGCCCAAGGGCTCGATGCATTTATGCTGGAGGGTGATGACACGATGGTTGACGACGTTAACACCGTGATGGGCGTAGCCGCCGGAGTTCGCCCATTCGCCTATGTCCCAGCGCTCCAGCGAGGTGCAGGCCGGCAGTATGATATCGGCAAACTGCGCCTCGCCCTCCATCCAGATTGATTGATTCACGACGAACTCGATGCTCTCGTGCCGATAGGCATCCACCCAGCGTCCCGATCGAGTAACGGTGCTGAGCGACGAGCCGCCGTAGCGGTAGATCATGCGTATCGGCGAGTAGCCCGGCATGGGATAGCTGAAAGGTGCGAACTGGGCCTCCTGGGCCATGCCGTCCCAGAGATAGCCGGTGGCGTGACCATTGATGATCGCATCGGGCAGTTGCTGGCGCGGCACCATCTGCTTGACGGGGTTCATCGTCAGGATGTGCGGCATGCGCTGATAATTGTTGACCGCATTGCCTGTCCACGCCAGGTCGCCGGAAATCCCCCCGTCGGCGTAGCCCGGAAAATAGAAATGCAGGTCGTGAGGGACGCCAATCTGGAGACCACCGAAATTGATGCCCGGCTTGCCCCAGCCCTGCATCGCCATCATCATGACCATGCAACGGGCCCATTGCGCACCGGTCGCGCCGCGGCCTGCGCCGCCGAAGCCGGTGCCGGTCATGCCTACGGCAAGATAGACCTTCCTGCCGCCCCACTTGCGGGCGAGCGCGCGCACGTCCCTGGCAGGGATGCCGGTCTCGGCCTCCTGCCATTCAGGAGTCTTCGGGACGCCATCAGCTTCGCCCAGCAGGTACGCCTTCCATTCGCCGAAGCCGGTGGTGCGGGTCGCGACGTACTCCTCGTCATAAAGGCCCTCCGTGATCCAGACATACATGATCGCCTGAGCCAGAGCCGCGTCGGTCTGCGGCCGAACGGGAAACCAGCGTCCGCCCAGCAACTGGGCTGTCGGATTGCAATGCGGGTCGATATGCACGAACTCGATGCCGAGTTCCTTGGCCCAAAGCCGACGCGTGGTGCCCTCGAACCCCGCATAGGCTCCATTGGTGCTTTCGGGATCGCAGGACCAGAAGACGATCATCTCGGCTTCCTTGAGGCAATCCTCCACTCCGCCGTAGCCCGCAGGCACGCCGACGCGCATTGAATTACCGAAATGGTGCATCGCACCCCAATACCAGCCCTCCCAACTGTCCGGATTGGCCGCGACCCGGGTGAAACCGATCAGATTGGCGAACCGCATCAGCGAGCTCAGGTAATAGCCTACGTTTCCCCACTGGTGGTGGGACGACATGGGGAACGTGATGGAGCCGGGCCCGTGGACGCGTTTCTGCCGGTTGATCTCATTGGCGACGATGTCCAGCGCCTCGTCCCAGTCGATCCGCACGTAGCCGGATTTTCCGCGGTTCTGGGGATTGCGTTCGCCATCGGGATCGAAATCCACCCGCTTCATTGGGTAAAGGATGCGCTTGTCCGAATAGACCAGCGATTTCATTGTCAGAGCGTGGGGGGCTACCAGCGCGCGGCGGGGCGGGCTGAACTTGCGCCCGCGGGCTTCGATCACCCAGGTGGACGGGTCGCTGTCGTCGAACTCGATAGGAGTAACCCGCAGTATCCGGCCGTCCTTGACGTATACGAACAGGGGACCGCCGTTGGTGCAGGTGGTGTAGCGAAGGCTGCCATCGGGCATCGGCGTCCCCATGGAAAGCCCCGAGGTTTCACTCATGTTGAGCGTTTGCGTAAGCCAGACGACCAGATCGTCCGGTCCCGTGGTCACGACCTTGAAGTTCTTGGCGGCATGGATGATTTCCAACTGATCGCGATTTGGCATCAAGAGCTTCAACGCCGTCGTCGCGTCCTTGAAGGACATGGCCATTTCGGCCTCGGCCGGCGAACCCGCACGGGAGCGGAATCTACCGCCTCGGATTTCCACAATGCGCCCGATGCTGCCGTCCTGGAGACCGATCCACGCGACGAGGTTGCGCTGTTTCAGCCGTTCAGCGAATGCCGGGACGCGGGAGGCGGTGAGGTTCATCACTTTGGGCAGGGCAAAGAGGATGGCCCTGAGAACCTGCCGGTTCATCTTCGGCTTAAGGGCTAACATGTGCGCTCACCGGGTCCGAGCGCCCAGAATTTCCGGTCCTGTCGCGATTGCGCGCGCGGCTTGCTGTTTCATAGGCGTCTCCTCGCTACCACTATAAATGACTAATAAGTCATAATGACAATTAAGTCAATCACGCGGAGGTTGAGCCGTAACCGGCAATTTTGATCACCGGCGTTCAGAACTTTCGAGTTGTCTCCGTGAGGGGGGAGGATGCAAACACGCGGTGGCGGGAAGACGATGGTCTGGCCGTGCGCGCGAATCTCATCGACGCTGTCGTAAAGATCCAGAATCCAATCGAGCGCTTGTTGCGGCGGCGTGATGTTGTCGCCTTTCGAGCAGAAGACGACGATCGGCGCGTGAATGTTGCGCAAGTCGATGGAGGTGCCATCCGTGGCGCGGATTTCGCCCGCGGCGAGTTTGTTGCCGATGAAGAGTTCATCGACGATGAACTGCATCTCCTCGGCGTTCAGCGCCACATGACCGCCCCAATACCGCTCAAATTTGAGATAGCGCTCGGCCTCCGTGTCTACCTTCGAATAGAGATTATACTGCTTGGTCCAGAGGGTATTGGCGGGATTCTGGTTCTCGAAGTTCTGGACCAGCCAGGCGCCGTCGAAAATGCCGGCGCCGAGATCACTGGTGAGCGCCGTCAGCCAACTGCCGCCGAGGAGACCACCCGAATAGCGCATGGGATATTGGCCCCTGACTCCCGCCCAATAGGAGAGAGGCGTACCAGCGATGATGATCGGTCCGAACAGTTCCGGGCGCAGGGAGGCCAGAATCATGACGGCCCAGCCGGCCTGGCAGTTGCCGATCACGCAGGGCTTGCCGTCGGCGTCCGGATGGCGGGCGATGACTGTCTCCAGGAAAACCGCCTCGGCGCGGGCGATGTCCTCGATCGTCTGGCCAGGAACGGGCTCCGGCAGAAAGCCGATGAGATAGCAGGGGTGGCCGGCCTTCATTGCCACGCCGATCTCGCTGTCGGCCTTGAACCCGCCGACACCGGGTCCGTGACCGGCGCGTGGGTCGACCACGACGAAGGGGCGTTTAAAAGGGTCGAGCACGATGCCTTCGGGCGGGACGATGCGCACGAGTGCGTAGTTGACCGGTTTATCCAGTTCGCGGCCGTCGACGACGAGTACCGCCTGGTAGCTCAGCACGTGCGGCGCGTCTGCGCCGTGTATTCCTCGTACTGCTCACCGCGCTGACGCATGACGTCGAGAAAGAGAATGGACCGCTGCCAGGCACCGAGCGAATAGGCGATTGCATCTGCAAAGGTCGGGATCGTGGATTCCTTCGGCATGATGTCCACTCCTTGCTGACCGAAAGTCGGTCGCAATGTGGGCTGTGACTAGCGCATCGCGCCTCTTGGTGCGTTGATCTCGGTCAAAGCTGACGCCGTTGCGCTTCGCAAACTCGAGCCATATCCTCCTTAGTTGCAAACTGGTTGTAGAGCGTTCGCCGCGCTACGCCGGCGGTCTTGGCCAGATCGTCCATGCTGACGGAACCGAAGCCTCGTTCCAGGAACAGGCGCCCGGCCGCTTCGATGATCGCCTCCCGCGACCCGCCATGACGGAGCTTCGAGCCGGCCCCATTTGAAGCTCTGCTGGCATCCATAATCACCCCCATTGCACCTATGAGTGCGCCTCTCCATGTAGTGCAAAACAAGGAATGGAATGGGTAGCCCGGCCATCCAGTCCACCTTGCTGAACCTCTAGCGCGGGGGCTACTTTACCAAGGGCGATGGCCCACAACCCAGTCCAAATCGCCGCTGTCAAGGACACCGGTGGCGTTTGCTCCCGAAGTTCGAAAGTCACGGCGGTCTGCTTCACCTCACATACGTGAACGACATCCCCTGACATTCCGAAATCGAAGAATTTCAAGATCACCATCAATGGTCTTTCCCTCGACAACGACCTCGTTTTCATCGGATCCTATGACGTGGGGAAACAGGAGACCGGATCGAGCAGCAAGGTTCTCGGCTTGAGACCCATTGCAGCGACCGGCAATGGGCGTCGTGCGCCAGATCTTCGGATTCTGCGTCTCTTCAAGGAGCCGTATCTCGCTAGCTTCTACTTCCACCATCAGCGGCGGCAGAGAAGCGCAAAGGGCAACAACGGCAACGGTCCAGCGGTCAAATCCCAACACAATCTCCTTGGATGTTATTGCTGTTGAAAACGCGAACGCTCAAATGGCGAAGCAGCCCCGCTCTTGGCGGTCAATGCCCACGCTCCCTTGCAGGACTAGTAAGTCATAATGACCATGTAGTCAATTTAAGGAAGGTGAACTTTGATCGGCAGATTTGAGCACCGGAGTTCAAATCTTCGATGCGGTCATCGGGTGGTAAATGGCTGCGTCGGCGTCACTCAACTCGTAAGGCCTGCCGGGTTACTGCCGCACCGACTAGATCCGATCCAGGCGGTGACATGGAATGGACCTTCGACCGAGAGATCCGTGGAGGGCGCGCGTAGGGCAGGGAGGTGGCCTGCCCAGTGCTGGTTGAATTTCTGTGCTAGGCCGACCCGCAGATTTCCATGCCCCTTCAGGTTTCCGGTAGGCGGCGAAATTCGCCACCTACCGCACTGAGACGGACTGCGTAGCGGTCCTGACCTCAGTACGAGATCTGCCCGTCCACGATCTCGCCGGTCGAGGGGGAAAGCTCGCGTTTCAACACTTCGCGTGCTTCGCCGCTGATGACCGATGCCGGAGCCGCGACGGCCACGCGCGCCGCCGAACCTGCGAAATTGGCTGCCGCCACGCCCGCGCGATCCACGAATGTCACCTCGCCTCCCGAAAGCGTTTGGCCGGCCAGGCGCCGGCCGAGCAGACGCACGATCTCAGGGCTGTCGGCGAAGGCATTATGGCCAAGCGGATCGTTCGAGGCGATGGCGCTCGTGTCGATGACCGAAACACCAAGCTCCTCCAGCGCGGCGGCATAGGCCCTGAGATCGGACCCTCCGACCCGGTCAACTCCGCCCGACAGCCAGCGAGAAGCTCCGAGCGCCTTGTCTCGCGTCGATGTCAGGATCGCGAAATGCGGCCGTTTGGGCCCCATCTCGATGAACTGGCGGCGAAACACATCGATATCGATGTCCGGCGACGCAAGCACGACATTCTTGATTTTGGCCGGGATTGCTTTTTCGCGCATGGCAACGCCGCGCAACGCCTCCGCGGCGAGCCAGCTTCCCATCGAATGCGCAAGGATCGTCACATCGGCGACGTCGGGGCTCCTTGTCGCTTGGAGGATCAGGTCCTCCAAGGCTCGCCGCGAGTAGTTGGCGCTTTCCTTGTCATAGAGATAGTCGAAAACGCGAGCCCGCGACGGCCAGGCGAAGAGGATCGGTGTCGCATTGGTGCCTGAGTCGTGAACTATCTGGGCGAAGCGAAAAACGGCATCGGCATAGGTGTTGTTGAAGCCGTGGACAAAGATGAGCACCTGCCGCTTGGCGTTTCGGTTTTTGCGAAACCAGGCGAGTGCCTGCCCTTCCGTGGCAACCTTGCCGACTTCAAGGACTGAAAACTCCTTTTCCGGGTTCGGCGGCACGCGCGAGGGCCATTGCACCTCCCCGATGTTGCGGTTTCGATCCGGAGGAACGGAGACGGTGACGTTGTTGAGTGAGATCGCCGTTCCGCGCTCGCCCGAATAGAGGCGACCGGGATCGTCTGATGACTTGCGCGTCGTCGCCACCAGCATGTTCACCCGATTGGCGTCGCTGGCGGCCACCTGAGGAGGCTGAAGGACGTTCTCCACCCGGGTTGCGCAGCCGGGTGCGACGAGGCAAAGCACCAACAGCGAAGCCAGCGCCCGCTGCGGAAACGCATGTATCGCAGTGGTCCGGTGCGGCCGGGCATGCTGCCCCCGGGCGAAACGACGCCCGGGGAAAGAGAGACTGGAAATCGCCATGTCAGTTCTGCTCGATCTCACGCGGTATCCGGAACCAGGCGACATAGAGCGCCGGCAGGAACAGCAGCGTCAGCGCCGTTCCCACGACGATTCCGCCCATCATCGCGTAGGCCATTGGTCCCCAGAATATCTCGTGCGAGATCGGGATCAGCGCCAGGGTGGCGGCGGCAGCGGTCAGCATGATCGGCCGCATGCGATGTTCGGTCGCCTCGATGACCGCCTTCCACGGCGACAGGCCCTCTGCGCGCAATTCCTCGATCTGCACGATCAGGATCACCGAGTTGCGGATGAGGATGCCGACGAGCGCGAGCACGCCGAGCAGCGCGACGAAGCCGAGCGGGGCGTTGCTCGCAAGCAGAGCCACGACAACCCCGATGAGAGCCAACGGCGCAACCGAGAAGACCAGGAACAGCCTATGGAAACTCTGAAGCTGGATCATCAGGAGCGTTGCCATGATGAGGAGCATGGCCGGCACCACCGTCGCAATGGGACCCTGCGACTTGGCGCTTTCCTCGACCGCACCGGCGATTTCAACGTGATAGCCCACGGGCAACGTTTGCTCGAACGCCGCAATCTCGTCGGCTAGCGCCTTCACGATCGTTGCTGGCTGCGTCGTATCACTGATCCCGGCCTTGACCGTGATGGTCGGGAGCCTATCGCGCCGCCAGATCGTCGGCTGTTCGAGTTCATAGCGAAACCTTGCGACCGAGGACAATGGGACAGACTGGCCGCTGCTGGATTGCAGCTGCAGGTCCAGCAGCGTGTCGATCGATCCGCGCTCCGTTTCTGCTGCCCGGCCGACCACATTGACCAGATAGATGTCGTCCCTGACCTGCGTTGCCGCGTCGCCGCGTACGACGGTGTTGAGCGCCATGGCGATGTCCTGGGATGAGACGCCGAGCTGCCGCGCCTTGTCCTGCAGCACGTCGAGCTTGACGACGCGCGCCGGCTCATTCCAGTCAAAGGCGAGGTTCTTAAGGGAAGGATGAGTGCCTACGATAGAGCCCAGTTTGTGTGCGAGATCGCGCACGGTTTGGAGGTCCTCGCCGGACACGCGGTACTGAATCGGTTTGCCGACCGGCGGACCGATTTCGAGGAGCTTCACATAGGCATCAGTTCCAGGAAAAGTCCGCTGAAGATACGCCTCCACGTCCCGCTTCAGCTCGTCGCGAGCCTCGAGCCCTTTGGTGACGATGACAGTCTGCCCGAAGGCAACGTCGGCCGGCTGCACGTCGAAGGAAAGGATGAAGCGCGGCGCGCCCCTTCCGACATATGTCGACCAATGCTCGACCGCAGGGTTGCCGGCCAGCACCTCACGCTCGAACTGACCCATCTGGCGGCTTGTTTCGGCAATCGAGCTGTTCTGCGGCAGATTCCAGTCGACGATGAGTTCCGGCCGGTCCGAGCTCGGAAAGAACTGCTGTTGCACCATCGACAGGCCGCCGACCGATCCGGCGAAGAGGAGGGCCGTGGCGACGATGGTTATCCAGCGCCAGCGAAGGCAGAATTGCAGCAGCCGCGAAAACGCCCTCGCGGACCAGCCCTTGTGTTCGGCATGCTTCTTCATCGTCTTGGGCAGCAAAGTCACGCCGAGCAGGGGCGTGAACAATACGGCAACGATCCAGGACACGATGAGCGATACGGCGATGACGACGAAGAGAGAGAAGGTGAACTCGCCAGCGCTGCTCTTGTTGAAGGCGACGGGGATGAAGCCCGCGACGGTCACGAGCGTGCCGGTCAGCATTGGGAAGGCCGTGGACGTGTAGACGTAGGTGGCGGCCTTTTTCAGGCTGTCACCCAATTCCAGCCGCGCCACCATCATCTCGACTGCGATCATCGCATCGTCGACGAGAAGACCGAGCGCGATGATGAGCGCTCCGAGCGAGATTCGCTGCAGCGAAATCCCAGTATAGAGCATAACCATAAAAGTGATGGCGAGAACGAGCGGGATCGCGATCGCCACGACCAGGCCGGCCCTTAACCCGAGACTGATGAAACTGATCACGAGCACGATTGCGACCGCCTCGAACAGGGCCTTTGTGAAGCCCCCAACTGCCTCGTGAACGACTTTCGGCTGGTCGGATACCTGTTCGACCGCGACGCCGACCGGAAGGTCCTGAACGATCCCGGCCATCGTCTTTTCGAGCGTTTCGCCGAAGGCAAGCACGTTGCCACCTGTCTTCATGCCAATCGCGAGCCCGATCGCCGGCTTTCCATTGAAGCGGAAGAGCGAGGTTGGCGGGTCGACATAGCCGCGGGTGACGTTGGCGACGTCCGTCAGCGGGAAGAAGCGGTCGTTTACCCTGAGATTGATCCCGCGCAAGGTGTCTTCGGAGATGAAGCGGCCGCCGACGCGCAGCGCGATGCGCTCCGGTCCCGCCTCAACGAAACCTGACTGCGTCACGGCGTTTTGCGCCTGCAGTGCGGAGACGATCGCGGCGCGGTCGATGCCGAGAGCTGCGATTTTGCGCGTGGAGAATTCGAGATAAATGGCCTCGTCCTGTGCACCGACGATGTCGACCTTGCCCACGTCTCGAATCTTGAGGATCTGCGTTCGGGCGTCCTCCGCGAAGTCGCGCAATTCCCTGTGTCTGAGGCCGTCGCCGATAAACGCATAGATATTGCCATAGACATCGCCGAACTGGTCGTCGAAGAACGGACCGATAACGCCCTGGGGAAACTCATGCGTGATATCGTCAATCAGGTTGCGCACCCGCGACCAGGTGGGTTTCACATCCACTGCGTTAGTCTCCGGCAGCAGATCGACGAAGACGATCGTCTGACCGGCGGTGGTGATACTGCGGGTATGTTCGAGATTGTTGAGTTCCTGCAGCTTCTTTTCAATGCGATCGGTAACCTGCTGCGTCACTTCCTGCGCGGAGGCGCCGGGCCACTGGGCCTGGATCACCATCGTCTTGATGGTGAAGGACGGATCTTCCTCGCGGCCGAGGGCCATGTAGGCGTATGCGCCTGCCACTGTGAAGATGATCATAAAATACCAGACGAGCGAGCGATGCCCGAGCGCCCAGTCTGAAAGGTTGAACTTGTTCACGGGCGCTGCTCCTGTTCGATTCTCACGCTCTGTCCCTCGGTCAGTTGATTCACGCCGGCGATGACAACATTGTCCCCGTCCGTAAGCCCGGAGACGACCCGGACGGAACGGATGTCAGCGGAGGAAATGTCGAGCCGCACGGATCTCAGTGAAACTGTGTTGGTCGCCGGGTCGACCACCCAGACATGGTCGGCGCCATCCTTCCTTACGACGGCCGCCGCAGGCAGGCCGATCCGCGGCGGTTGCTGCACCTCTGGTGGAGCCGCGGTTACCACCGATCCGAGGCGGAAGACCTCCGGCGCCTGATCGATCGCGATTTTGAGCCGGTGCATGCGGGTGCCGGCATCGGCCTGCGGGCCGATCTCGCGCAGAACTCCGGAGGTCCTGAGCGTCTCGTCAAGCTGAAGGGCGATGTCGAACCGCTCCCCCAGACGCAGGGATCGCAAGTGGGTTTCCGGAACGTCGACGACCACGTCGCGCCGATCGAGGCGCGCGAGTCTCAGCACCGGCTGGCCGGCAGTTACCGTCTGCCCGACTTCGGCCGAGGTGGCGGTGACAACACCATCGAACTCGGCCTTCAACGCAGCATAACCAAGCTGCTCGCGCGCCTTGTCGAGGCTGGCATTTGCCTTCCCGACATTGGCCCAGGCCGATTTTAGCGCCTGCTCGGCAAGATCCAGATCGGCGATGCTCGCCGCGCTCGTCGAGGAAAGCCGGCGCTTGCGGTTCTCCGTCAACATGGCGTTCTCAAACTGCGCTTCAGCGTTGCGAAGGTCGGCTTCGGCGCTCCGGACGGCAAGCTCAAGAGCGAGCGGATCAATCTCGGCCACGACATCGCCTGCCCGCACGAGGTCGCCGACATTCACTTTGCGCGCCACGACGCGCCCCAATGTGCGGAATGCAAGATCGGTTTCCACCCGAGCCTGGACAATGCCGGGGAAGTGCGCTGTCTCCGCCTGCGCGGCGCTCGCCGCGACGGACTTTACGGGCCGCGACTTGGCCGGCTTGCCAGCGTTGGCATCCTGATCGCAGCCGGCAAGAAGCGCGAGTGCTGCGACGAGCGAAAACGAGAGGTGAGAGCGGTAACGAGCCATCTTACTTGCCCTTCCAGGCCACGGCTTGGCCTTCCTTGAGAAACTTTCCGCCCTCGGTGACGATCAGGTCTTGTGGGGCGATCCCACCGGCGACGATCAGATCGCTTTTGCGATAGCTCGCGACCGCGATCTTCCTGAGCGACACGGAGCGGTTTTCGGGGTTGATGAGCCACACGGCGGGCTCGCCCATGGCGGAGGCAATCGCTCCCGCGGGCAGGATGATTCCCTTGCGCGACGGAGAACGGAATTCACCGACGACGGGCGTACCGAGCGGCCATTGCGCATCGTCCGGCAGTGCCACCTTGATGCGGACCGTTCCGCTTCTCGTGTCGATGAAGGGAGAGACCTCCCTGACGGTCGCTTGCGTTTCCACTGAGCGATCCGCGATCGGTGCCACCTCGACGTCGGCTAGCGGCCTTCCTTCCAGGAAGAAGGCCTCGAACACCTCGAAGACGGCGTCTCGTGGGCCGTCATGGGCAAGCGTGAAGGCAGGCTGCGCCGCGGAGACCACTCGACCGACCTCGATTTCGCGTGCGGTGATGATGCCGTCCGCGTCGGCTTTCAGTTCCGTGTAGGACAGGGCATCCTTGGCCGTCGCCAGTGCCGCTTCGGCGGCCTCCAGTGACGCTCGCGCGGTCCGCAACTCCTTGTCTGCCTGGTCGAAGGTCGCCTGTGAAATCGAGCGCGAACGCAAAAGCGCCTCGTACCGATCAAACGTCAGCGTCCTCTGTTTGACTATCGCTTGCGCCGACTCGAGCCCGGCTCGGGCGACCTCCACATCGGCCCGCTGTTCTTTGTCGTCAAGGCGGGCAAGAACATCGCCGGCGCGCACATGCAAGCCAACGTCGACGAAGCGCTCGATCACCCTGCCACTGACGCGAAAGGACAGGTCCGACTGAATTCGCGCCTTCACCTCCCCGGTGATCTCCGCGCTGGGCTGATACTCGGCCGACGAGGCGCGAACGGCGCGCACCTGCTGTGGCGATGGCGTGACTTCGGCTTTCTCTTCGCAGCCGGCGAGAAAGGCGCAGGCGAGACCAATTCCAATCAAACGAAAGGGCTGCATTTTTTGCTCCGTTACGGTTTGCAACCAAGAGGACGATGAGCTAGTATCACTGACTAACGGGTTAGTCAATAAAGATGAAAGTGCGCGTTGGCGGATGGTCAAAGCGGGCGAGGCAGCCCGGCCTAAGCCACCGGTTAACCTGTTAGGATCGCTTGAAGCAGGCGATTCGACCAAACGCAGTGATTCATCAGGAATGGAAGTGAGATGAAAAAGAACGAGAAGAGGCCCTCGAGGGCAGAACAAAAAGCCCGGCGCCCTCAGGAGATCCTTGAAGCCGCGTTCGAGGAATTCATTGTCAAGGGATACGCGGCTACGCGGGTGGAAGACGTCGCTGCACGCCTCGGCGTGACGAAGGGCACCATCTATCTTTATTTTCCGACAAAGGAGGTTCTCTTCGAAGAGATGTTCCGCCACATGTCGACGCCGTTCAAGGATGTGCTGGACTCTGTTGGCGGCTTCAAAGGCACGTGCGCCGACCGGCTGCGGGCACTCCTGCTCCTCGCATACGAAAAGATCCCGAACGATCGGAAAACAAGGGAACTCCTGCGCCTGACGTTGTCTGACGGAACGCGTTTCCCCGACATCGTGGACCGACACTTTGACGAGTTCATTGCCCCGCTGGTCGCAGCTGTCCGCGCACTCGTCGACGAGGGAGTGTCTGCGGGCGAATTCCGCCGTGGAGCGGCTGCAAATTATCCTGACGTCGTCGCCAGTTCGATCCTTCACGTTGCCGTATGGCGGCTGATGTTTGCGGACCGACGGTCGATCGATGGCCCGGCATTCATGGAGGCGCACTATGATCTCGCCCTGAACGGACTTTTGCAGCGTTCGTAGCGCGCGAGGCTCGAGGGCGCGCGATCCACCTGCCATGGTCGCGTCGGCTTCGGTACGGCAAAGGGCCACGGCTGCTCGCGTCCGTTCCGTCCGGCCCGCCGTGCGTCCGGCGTCAGGCGATGGTGAGGCTTCGCGCAAACTGCTCGCCTCCGAGTACGACGAAAGAAATTACGGCCATCATCAGGCCGCGCCGGAAGCGCGCCTGCTTGATGATTCTGACGCGGGATGTTTTGAGTAGTTCGGCGGCGAGTACCGAAGTCCAGTCGGACCTCAGTGCCTGTTGGACGAAGTCTTTGAGATCGGTGAATAAGTCGGGATCGACATAATACACACGCTGCTCGGCTCCGCCGGGCGTTTTGGCGACAAGTTGCTTATCCACGCGCGCCCGAGTCGGATAGAGCACCTGCCCGAACTGCAGGATCGGCATGATGACGATACCCCAGACCACCGCGAAGAACATCGGGCCAAGCGGTGCACGCGTCGGCAGGAGATCGCCGAAATGCAGCACCAGATTTAGCGCAAGGATGTAGCCGGCTCCAACGATCTGCGCCTTCGTGTCGTAGGACCGCACCGTCACTTGCGCTTCCTGCAGGGCGGCAAGCAGCATCTTGTCTGCATAGTCGCGGCTGTTCTCACGGGGTTCCTCGTGCACTGCGGCATCCGATCGAAGGAAGCGGACTGACGACGGTGTCTCCTGCATGGCTGAGCCTTCCGTCAGTGCTCGGGTGCGAAAACGAGCGCCGTTATCGCGTCCGGATCCGCGGCGTCCTCAGGGATGCGGTTCACTGCAACAAAGAGTGCCGCCAGAGAGACCAGCATCAGCACGGTGGCCTCTGCGAGTCCGCTGACGATGGCTGACCAGGTAAGGAGGCAGGTGCAAACAATACAGGGATTAAGTAACTCGCCGGGCGACGGGCGCATGAAAGCCTCCGCTCGAGACATTCGAGGTTTTGGGTTTGAGGATGGTGAAGCGCTGAGTGGCAGGCTCAGCTGTATTTGAACAATAAGTCATTTCGACTAATTGGTCAATATGAGAATAGAGAAACGGTGCCGTGCGAAAAGGGCATGGCTGGCGAGGGGATAAAGACCGTGCTGCTCCCCGCCGTGGTTGGTTCATTGGCTTTCGTGTGCAACGGCTGGGCGCCGGAGGAGCCGCTTGCATCGAGCAGATGGGCTCAGTCCTTCCGACGCAAGGCGGCCCCCCGTAAAAACAGGCTTCCGACTGGACATTCTAGTCAGTATGACCTATTCGTTTGAGAGTTTGAGGATTTCTGCACTATGGCAAACATCAATCCGACCCGCCGAGCCGAAATCGGGCGCGAAAAGCGAGCGAGAACCCGAGCGCAGCTTGTTGAAGCTGCCAATTCGCTGTTCGCCAGACAGGCCGTGGAATCTGTCACGGTGGATGACGTCGTTAGGGAGGCCGGGGTCGCCAAGGGTACATTCTATGTTCACTTCGATAGCCTGGAGGCATTGACTGCGGCAGTTGCGGAGGAACTGGTGCAGTCGTTCGACGAAATGCTGCAGCCGGGCCGGGTCTCCTTTTCCGAGCCCGCGCTACGAATTGCTTTCGGATGCAGGGCATTCATCGACAAGGCTCTCAACGACTCCCGATGGGCTGCAGTCGCGGCAAGAATGACGGCAGCAACTCCGAAGGGTGGCGAGAACATTCGCCGCCGCCTCTTCGAAGACCTCCAGCAGTTGCCGACGGAATCGCCGGAAGAGACGTCGGCGGAGCTGAATCTGGAAGTTGTCGTCGGGATCATGCTCCAGATCTTGCGCGCGTTGGGTGAAGGCAGGTTGTCCTCGCTCGACCGTGACGCTGTCATCAGCGCCATCCTCCGCGCTATCGGCCTCGGTGCTCAGGAGGCGGAGTCGGTCGTTGAGCGCTTGCCCACGACCGTGCCCGAGAAGTCCTCTCGAGCCGCAGCGAATTGACGACATGCTTGCTGACAAACTGCGCATCTGCGGATTGCACCGTGCGATGGAGGCGCGAGGACGGGCATGATCGCCCTATGATGCCCGTCACGACAGCTTCACCGGATGCCCGGTCAGAGCTTGCGGTTCTCGTGTGGGGCACTCCCGAGGGCCCGAAGTGCCGCCTCCAGAGCGTGGTAGGATAGTTCGGGCGGAGCGGCTCGCTCGATAATGCCGCGTGTAACCTGCAGCCAGATTCCCACGAAGATGTCGACGGCCAGTTCCGGGTCCCGCACTGTCACGCGGCCTTGTGCAATCGCCTCGGCAAGATCGACTTTAAGATTATCTCGCACACTGCGGGCGAACTCGGACGGCCTTTGCGAGGTCTGAACGACCAACCGCGCCCATTCATCGTCAGAGATCGCTTTTTCCAAGCATTGCGTGAAGGCGAAAGACAAGCGCCCGATCGGATCCCGCAGCTCGGCCCGGGCGGGTGTCAGAAGTTCGTCGAAGCTCCGTCCAAGTTGCACACTCACTGCTGCAACCAGCTCCTCAACGTTTTCGAAGTGATAGTAGAAGGTGCCCTTGGCGACCGCCGCTGCCTCTGCGACGGCATCAATGGTAAGTGCAGCGCCTGCAGCAATCAACGCCGCTCCGGCTTCGAGGATTTGCGCGCGCGTCCGCGCCCGTCTGTCGCGTCCGATTTTTGCCCGTCGTGCAAGGTCAATCTTCGCCATTCGCCATCCTGTCTTGCTTCTTCGTCGAATTTCACCTTGACTATATAGTCGAAATGACCGTAACGTACAATTGAATTTGCCCAGGGCTGCCTGCCTCGGTTATTTCGCGTCCCCTGCTGATACCCATGTGTGAGGTTTATCGATGCCATCCCTTCTGCACCTCGATTCCAGCATACTCGGCGAAAACTCTGTCAGCCGCGCACTTTCGGCTGCGGTGGTCGCACGCCTCAAGAATCTCGATCCGACCATTGACGTGGTCTATCGCGACCTCGCGGCTCACCCGATCCCGCACCTCTCGGGCAGTTACGTGGCCGTCGTCAGGGGAGGCTTGGAGGCCGGCCACGATGCCGCGCTTCAGGCCGACCTTGAACTCGGCGGAAACGTTCTGGAAGAATTTCTGGCAGCCGAAACGGTCGTTCTTGGCGTGGCGCAGTATAATTTCAGCGTGCCCAGCCAACTGAAAGCGTGGATTGATCGCATCGCGATCCCAGGCAAGACCTTTCGCTACACCGAAAAGGGACCCGAAAGCTTGGTAGGAAGCAAGAGGGTCATCATAGCTCTGGCGCGCGGTGGCTTCTACGGGCCGGGTTCCCCAGCCGAGAATTTCGAGCATACGCTGAGTTATTTGAAGAGCGTGTTCGCCTTCATAGGTATTGCCAATCCTGAGGTCATCGTCGCAGATGGCATTAACGTGAGTTCCGAACAGCGCGACGCCTCCCTGAAGGAGGCAAAGGCGCAGATAGCCGGCCTGAAGGCGGCATAGGTCATCACCAACGCGCGTGCGCTGAAGGCCTCTAGGAGCCCAGTCAGTCACCGCGAGGGACGGTATGTCAGCCCCATCGTCCTCGGGCGCGAACCGGCTCCGAGCGGCCGCCATCCCGTAACGCTTCACATCGACCTCCTAACCTTGTTTCCGCATGCGATCGCGAAACTCGGTGAGGTCATTGGTGGGATCGGGGTTGGGGCCAGCCAGATACACCTCAATTCAACGAGATCGCGGCGGCAGCCGACGACCTCGCGCAGCGCACGGAGCGTCCGGCGGCCAACCTCGAACACAGGTGACACGCACCGTGCAGCAGACGGCCGAAAGCGCAGACCAGGCGAATTCGACGGTGATGGCGGCACGCGCGAATGCAGAATAGAGCGGCGAGATCGTCAGCCACGCCATCGGCGTGATGCAGGAGATTCAGACGCACTCGCCAGTATCGCCCCGTATCGTCACGTGATCGGCGAGATAGCTTTCCAGACCAATCTATTGGCGCTCGATGCGTATCGAGGCAGCGCATACCGGCGAAGCGGACAGGGGCTTCGCGGTCGTCGCCTCCGAAGTTCGCGCTTGCCCAGCGTTGCGCAAATGCGTCCAAGGACATCCAATCGCTGATTGCAAAGTCGCGCGATCAGGTCGAGGATGGCGTCGCCTCGGTCAACCCGCTGGCGCTATCGTTGCAGCAGATCGTCGCCCAGGTTGTCGAGGTAAGCTCCGTGTTCCACACCATCCGTTCGAGCACTGCCGAGCAGGCGACGGGGACCCTGCTATATTGCCGCGTCGACAGATGCGGCAAAGCGTGCACGTGGCTTGGAAGCAGGTAGTCCCGTTCACCGAGCCTGCGATTTCCAATCCATGCAGCGACGGCCTCTCGCGTTTTTGCACGGGTCCGGCCGGTCTTCCCCTGAATGATGATCGCCCGATCGCGAACCCTTCCGGAAATCGCAACATCCGCAACTGAGGTCGCGACCAAATCAAAAGCGGGCAATTTGCTGTCGATCGCGAGAAACAGCGCCAGGTCGCGCACCGCATCCAACATCTGGAGGCGGGTTCGGATGGCCCAGACCTCCTTCGGCGGCCCGAGCTCCAGCTAGACATAGCCTTCCTTCCAAAGCCACCCTCCACACCGCAGCGCTCAATCTCCAAGCGGAGGGATCGTGCTTCGACAAGCGATTTTGGGTGGATAGCCGAAATTCTTTGGCATGGCGCTGAGCGACCGCTGCGCGCCCAGTTGCGGGCGCCCGGCCAACATCCGTCGCAAATTTCGGATCTGCCTGGATTGCGTGGACGCGCTGTCCTGGTCTTCGAGATACGCAGCTGGGCAGGCAAACTTTTCCCGCACTTCTCCGTGGAACGACCGGAATTTTTCTTTAATCCACTAAATCAATAGATAAACTGATATTACATGCCGATAGGCGCTGCCGTGCGAATCCCGTTCACCGAAAGGAGAGAAGATGTCCCCGCTCAAACTCGTCGGCCTTGCCGGAAGCTATAGCCGGCCCTCCAAATCTCGGACACTCGTCGAGGAGGTTTCGGCGCTCGCGTCTGAACGCTACGGAGTTCGCCGTCGCATCTATGATCTTCATGATGCCGGTCCTTCTCTGGGCCAGGCCCAGCGATATGATGACCTGGATCCCAACGGGCGCCAGCTCGTAGAAGACATTACCGCCGCAGATGTTCTCGTTGTCGGATCGCCGACCTACAAAGGCAGCTATCCGGGACTGTTCAAGCATCTGATCGACCTGATCGAACCGTTGGCGTTGCGCGGCAAGCCGATCGTGATCACCGCAACCGGTGGCGGAGATCGGCACGCCCTGATGGTCGAGCACCAGCTGCGGCCGCTCTTCGGGTTCTTCATGGCCCATACTCTACCGACTGCGATCTACGCTTCCGATCGCGACTTTTCCGAATCCCGCATAGCGGCGGAACAACTGCGGCAACGCATTGCCCAGGCGGTGGATGAACTTGAGGCGTTCCTTCCGCTGCGGATGCCACCGCTAGCCGCGGCGGAATGACGATGGCAGCCGGTTTCGGTGCGGGTGGCCAGAACAGCAACGTTTGCTGCAGTAACGTGAGAAGGGAAGGTATTGAAATGACACGCAAGATCAGGCTTGGAGCATTTCTCCCCGGTGGTGGGCAACACATTGCGGCATGGCGGCATCCGGACCAGCCCGCCGAGGGCGCGACAAGTTTCGAGTTTCACAAGCGCCTGGCCCAGACGGCCGAACGTGGCCTTTTCGACGCTTATTTCCTCGCGGACAATCTGGCGGTCGGCTTTGGGGGTGCGCGCGAGGGCGGCAATGCCCGCGTGGCTGGATTCGAGCCGGTGACGCTGTTTTCGGCTCTGGCGCCCCTGACCACCCATCTCGGCTTTATCGCCACGTCGTCCACGACTTATGAAGAGCCCTACACGACGGCACGCAAGTTTGCTTCCCTCGATTTGATCTCCGGCGGCCGTGCCGGCTGGAACGTCGTCACCACGACAGGCGATCTCACGGCGCAGAACTTCAATCGCGAGACGCAGCTTCCTCATGCGGCACGCTATCGTCGCGCCGCCGAACATGTCGAAGTCGTCAAGAAACTCTGGGATAGCTTCGAAGACGACGCTTTCATTCGCAACAAGGAAAGCGGCGTCTTCTACGATCCGCAGAAGCTGCACGAAAGCGATCATCGCGGCGAGCACTTCCAGGTGCGCGGCCCGCTCAATGTCTCACGCTCGCCGCAGGGCTATCCGGTCATCGTCCAGGCCGGCCAGTCCGAGGATGGACGCGGGCTTGCTGCCGCCACCGCCGAGGTCATCTTCACTGCGCATCAACACCTTGAAACCGCCCAGGAGTTTTACCGCGACATCAAGGCACGCGCCCGCGGCCTCGGCCGCAATCCGGACCATATCCTCGTCATGCCGGGCGTCTCTCCTTTCGTCGGCAGGACAAAAGCCGAGGCACGCGAGAAGTACGACCGCCTGACCTCGTTAATCGTCGAGGAGGACGGCATAGGCCTTCTGAACGGTCTGACCGGCGGCACGCTCGACCTGCGTGGCTACGACGTCGACGGACCGCTGCCGCCGGCGCCGCCGACGGAGGGGATGAAGAGCCGACAGGCGCTTATCCGCCAGATCGCGGACGAGAACAACTTTACCATCCGCCAGCTCTATCAGTGGGTCGCTTCCGCCCGTGGCCATTACACGATCGTCGGCACGGCTGAGGAGATTGCCGACACGCTGCAGGAGTGGTTCGAAAACGAAGCCGCCGACGGCTTCAACATCTTGCCGCCGTGGCTTCCAACTGCGCTCGACGACTTTGTCGATCTGGTGATCCCGGAACTGCAGAGGCGCGGTCTGTTCCGCACGGCATATGAGGGCAGGACGCTCCGGGAAAATCTCGGCCTGCCTTTCCCGGTCAACCGCTGGGCAGCCGCGCGCTCGGCCGTCCAGGCAGCCGAGTGAGGAGCGACCATGTCCTATGAAAACGTCAACTCACCGCTGACAACGAATTTCCGGATCGCGAGCCCGGGACGGCCGGGTCTCGGCATGGCGCCACGTCTGCGCGCGCTGGTCGGGCCGTTTTTATCTCGCTACGGCCTGGTTGCAGGCTTTCTCATCTTTTGGCAGGTGTCGAGCAGCCAGGGCTGGGTCAATCCGGCGGTTTTTCCGCCACTCGACGTGATCCTGGCCGCCTTGTGGGACGGTCTTGCCAGCGGCGCGCTACTGGACGATATCGCGATAAGCCTGCAGCGCTCGGGCATTGCATTCGCAGCGGCCGTCGGCATCGGCATCCCCCTCGGCCTCTTCATGGGCCAGGTCAAGGCCATCGAGCAGGCGCTTGACCCCCTGCTGCAGTTCTTCCGCCAGACTTCTGCGCTGGCGCTCTATCCGGTCTTCATCCTGCTGCTCGGTCTCGGGGAGACCTCCAAAGTCTTCGTGATCTTCTGGGCCACGCTCTTCCCGACCTTGTTGTCGACAATCGGTGGCGTCAAAGAGGTCGATACCAAGCTCATCGAGATGGCGCGTACCTACGGCGCCGGGCGGCTCACGACCTTCCGTCGCGTGGTGCTGCCCGCGTCGGTGCCGGCGATCTTTGTCGGTTTGCGTCTCTCTGCCACGACGGCGCTGCTTCTCCTGATCGCGGCCGAAATGATCGGCGCCAACAAGGGAATCGGCTTCCAGGTGATGAACGCCCAATACAACTTCCAGATCCCGCTGATGTTCGCGGCGATCCTGCTCCTCGCGTTGCTGGGACTCGCCGCCAACGCCGTGCTCGTTCTTCTCCAACGCAAGCTCTGCCGCTGGTCTCAACCGAGCGCCTGACATGCTTCTTCCGGCTTCTCCCTTGAAAGGATACCGATATGACCCTCCATTCCTGCAAGCTCCTGCTGTCCGCAGCTCTCCTTTTCGCTCTCACGGGCGCTGCCGCGGCGGCGGATGCCGTAAAGCTCCGCTACCTGGCAAGCCAGGGCGGTCTGTCTGCCCACGAGCTTGCTGCCGAGCTCGGCTATTTCGACGGCACCGGCATCAACTTCGAGAATGTTGGCTATGCGACGGGCGGCCCGGCATCGCTGATTGCGCTCGCCTCGGGCGACGTTGAAATCGGCAGTGCCGCGACGTCCGCCGTCTTGAACTCGATCATCAGCGGCAACGACTTCGTCGCCGCCTATCCTTCGAACGGCATCAATGACGAGGTGCAGTCAATCTTCTACGTTTTGGAAGACAGCCCGATCAAGGACATCAAGGACATTGCCGGCAAGAGCGTCGCCGTCAACACGCTCGGTGCGCATCTCGATTACACAATCCGCGAAGCGCTGCATTCGGTTGGATTGCCGTCGGATGCCGCCAACCAGGTCGTGGTACCTGGTCCCCAGCTCGAGCAGGTTCTCCGCTCCGGCCAAGTCGACGTTTCCGCCTTCGGCTATTGGCAGACGACCTTCGAGGGGGCCGCGAGGAACAACGGCGGCCTGCGCGCGATCTTCGATGACACCGACGTGCTCGGCGAAATCGCCGGCGGCTTCGTCGTGCTGCGACGAGATTTCGTTAAGGCGCATCCCAAAGCCGCCAAGACCTTTGTTGAACAGTCGGCGCGCGCGCTCGACTATGCTCGCGAGCATCCGGAGGAAACCAAACAGATCTTGGCCAAGGCGCTGAAGGAGCGCGGCGAGAACCCGGATATTGCCCAATATTTCCGCGGCTATGGCGTTCGGGCCGGCGGCCTCGCGGTCGAACGGGATGTCCAGTTCTGGATCGACGTGCTGGTCCGCGAGGGCAAGCTGAAGGAAGGGCAGTTGTCGGCCAAGGACGTCCTTTTCGCAACCGACCGCGCTTCGGCAAGCAACTGAGGAAATGCCATGAGATTCGCACCGGAAATCCGCCGCGGAGAGGTGACTATCCGTCATCTCGCCAAATCCTTCACCCTGGATGGTGGGCCCTTGCCCGTGTTGAGCGACGTCAATCTGCAAATTCGCTCCGGTGAAAGCCTGGCGATTGTCGGCGCCAGCGGCTCGGGCAAGACAACCCTGCTGCGGATTCTGGCGGGGCTCGATGAGGCGGACGCCGGCGAGGTCCTGATCGATGGCGAGGCAGTCAGAGGCGTCGGCGCCGAGCGCGCCGTCATCTTTCAGGAACCCCGACTTCTGCCCTGGTTGACGGTGATCGACAATGTCGCCTTTGCCCTGGAAACACGCGGCGTCCCTCGCGAGGACGCGAAGGCCCGGGCGCGCGGCTATGTTCAGCTTGTCGGCCTGCAGCAGTTCGAGAACGCCTATCCACGCCAGCTTTCAGGCGGCATGGCGCAACGCGTCGGCATTGCCCGAGCTCTCGTCGTCCAGCCTGAGATCCTGCTGCTCGACGAACCGCTTGGTGCGCTCGACGCCATGACCAAGATCAGCATGCAGCAGGAACTTTCGCGGATCTGGCGCGACGAGGATGTGACGACCATTCTCGTCACCCATGACCTTGAGGAGGCGATCTATCTGGCCGACCGCATTCTGATCCTACCGCGCGAAAAGGGGGGTGGGCCGCGGCTGATCGAAATCGACCTGCCCCGCCCGCGCGACCGCACCGCGCCCGAGTTCGTTCGACAGCGCGAGGAGCTGCTCAACCTGTTCGGACTGCACTGAAGTTGCCTGTCGGAAACGCCGGATCATACAATGAAAGTGCTGCCGTGGCAGGATGGCAGTGACACCCAAGCGCACCGGGAACTCTCGGCCAAGCCGCGGCGTCCCGTTTACGATGGTCCGCAAGGAGTTACGACCTCGTGGGAGTAGCCGCGAGATCTAGGCCCGGCCGGGCGGCCGCAGTCGCGACGCCTCATTGCGAGGCAGCTTTGACCGAAAGCGGCAGGTAGCGCGGGACGGAATTCCGATCCGGCCCAACGGATTCGCGAGCGGCGTGGCCGGGGCCGGGCCGCGGGCCCCGCTCCGAGGCGCTTTCGCTCGCCTCGACGTTGACTACCATGCGGCGGCACTGCCTTGAGAACGAAGGCAACAAATTTCCTTCTGTGTGGGCGAAGTTAGACAGCACATTTCGCAATCTGCGCCCGCCGTGCTATAAACTGTGTTGTTATAGTCGACTAAGTCGATAGTGTTATCTGGCAAAGGATGGAGATCGAGATGAGATCGAATAGACTTGCCGGAATACTGAAACTGGCGCTGATGGTCGGGAGCCTGCAGCTTGGTTCCATCGGCCTCGCGCACGCGGACACGACAATTCTCAACGTGTCCTATGACCCAACGCGGGAGCTCTACAAGGACTTCAACGCCGCTTTTGCCGAAAAATGGCAGGCCGATACCGGCGAAAGCGTGACGATCCAGACATCGCACGGGGGCTCCGGAAAGCAGGCACGCTCGGTAATCGACGGCCTGGAAGCGGACGTTGTGACGCTCGCGCTCGAGGCCGATATCGACGCAATCGCCGCAGCGACCGGCAAGATCCCCGCCGACTGGAAAACCCGCCTGGAGAACAATAGCGCGCCCTACACCTCAACGATCGTCTTCCTCGTCCGTAAGGGCAACCCGAAGGGTATCAAGGACTGGGGCGATCTCATCCGTGACGACATCCAGGTGATCACGCCGAATCCGAAGACCTCGGGCGGCGCGCGCTGGAACTTCCTCGCCGCCTGGGCCTGGGCGCGCGCCGCCAACAACGGCGACGATGCCAAGGCGCAGGAATATGTGGGCGAGCTCTTCAAGCACGTTCCGGTGCTCGACACCGGCGCCCGCGGCGCAACGACCACCTTCGTCCAGCGCGGTCTTGGCGACGTGCTGCTCGCCTGGGAAAACGAGGCCTATTTATCGCTGGAGGAACTCGGCCCGGACAATTTCGACATCGTCACGCCGTCGATTTCGATCAAGGCCGAGCCACCGGTGGCGCTGGTCGACGGCAATGTCGACGCCAAGGGCACGCGCAAGGTGGCGGAGGCCTATCTCAACTATCTCTACAGCGATGTCGGCCAGAAGATCGCCGCCAAGCATTACTATCGGCCGCTCAAGCCAGAGGCTGCGGATCCGGAGGACATCGCCCGCTTCGCCCAAGTGAAACTGGTCACTATTGACGAATTCGGCGGTTGGAAGGCAGCTCAGCCGAAGTTTTTTGCCGATGGCGGCGTTTTCGACCAGATCTACAAGCCGGGACAATAATACTTCATGGCCTTTCGCAGCAGTAGCACGCGATGGCGGTTTCGGCAGCCGAGCGTCATTCCGGGTTTCGGATTGGCGCTCGGCGTCACACTGACTTGGCTCACCCTGATTGTTCTCATTCCCATCTCCGGACTGATCTGGCGCTCGAGCGGACTTGGATGGTCCAAATTCATTGAGTTGACGCTCGACCCGCGAACCGTCAATGCCCTGACCATCAGCTTCGGCACCGCCTTCATCGCGGCGATCATCAATCTCGTCTTCGGCGTCGTTCTCGCCTGGGTGCTGGTGCGCTACCGGTTTCCCGGCAAGCGCGTGATCGACGCCATGGTCGATCTGCCCTTCGCGCTGCCGACGGCCGTTGCCGGCATCGCGCTCACGACGTTGTATGCACCCAACGGCTGGATCGGCTCGCTTCTCGAACCGCTCGGTATCAAGATCGCGTTTACGCCCGCGGGCATCGTCGTGGCGCTCGTGTTCGTCGGACTGCCCTTCGTGGTCCGGACGGTGCAGCCAATCATGGAGGAAATCGATAAGGAGGTCGAGGAAGCGGCAGCGACCCTCGGTGCCAACCGCTTACAGACGATCAGCCGCGTCCTGCTGCCAGGCCTGCTGCCGGCTGGGCTGACCGGCTTCGCACTCGCCTTCGCCCGCGGAGTCGGTGAATATGGCTCGGTGATCTTCATCGCCGGCAATCTGCCCTACGTCTCGGAGATTGCGCCCCTCTTGATCATCATCCGGCTCGAGGAGTTCAACTATCCGGCAGCGACTGCGATCGCATCGGTGATGCTGCTCCTGTCCTTTATCATGCTGCTGGTCATCAACATGATCCAGGCGTGGAGCAGAGGGAGATATGGCAATGGCGCTTGATTCCGGCTCCGCGTCCTCAACGACCAACCTCGTCAAGGCGGCAACGTCAGAGAGCCGATTTGCACGCACGATCCTGATTGTCATTGCGCTGGGTTTCGTCGTCCTCTTCCTGCTCCTGCCCCTCGCCACGGTCTTTATCGAGGCCTTGCGCAAGGGGCCGGCAGAGTTCCTCATGGCTCTCGAAGATCCGGAAACATTCTCCGCCGTCCTCCTAACACTGACGGTCGCGGGGATCGCCGTGCCGCTCAACCTTGTCTTCGGCGTGGCCGCCGCCTGGGCGATCGCCAAGTTCGAATTCAAGGGCAAGGCATTCCTGACGACGCTCATCGACCTGCCATTTTCCGTATCGCCGGTCATTTCAGGCCTGGTCTTCGTGCTGCTCTTCGGGGCCAACAGCGCTCTTGGCCCCATCCTCCAGAGCTACGGCGTCCAGATCCTCTTCGCCGTGCCGGGGCTTGTCCTCGCGACCGTCTTCGTGACTTTCCCCTTTGTTGCCCGCGAATTGATCCCGCTGATGCAGGAACAGGGCACCAGCGACGAGGAGGCGGCGCTGTCGCTCGGGGCCACCGGCTGGCAGACCTTCTGGCATGTGACGTTGCCGAATATCAAATGGGGCCTGCTCTACGGCGTGCTGCTCTGCAATGCCCGGGCAATGGGCGAGTTCGGCGCCGTCTCCGTCGTTTCCGGCCATATTCGCGGTGAGACGAACACGATGCCGCTGCAGGTGGAGATCCTTTATAATGAGTACAATTTCGTCGCCGCCTTTGCAGTGGCAGCACTCCTTGCGCTTCTGGCGCTGGTAACGCTCGTCTTGAAGACGGCTCTTGAACTTCGCTACAGCGATGAGATCGCTGCCAGCCGCAAGCATTGAAAGGTCCAGACCTCCATGGAAGTCCGCGTCCAGAACCTACGCAAGGAATTCGGCCGCTTCCCGGCGCTCGACGACGTCTCGCTCGATATCCGCTCGGGCGAACTGATCGCGCTGCTCGGCCCTTCCGGCTCCGGCAAGACCACGCTGCTGAGGCTCGTCGCCGGGCTCGAAAGCCCGACCGAGGGGATGATCTTCTTCGGCGACGAAGACGCGTCGAAAAAAACAGTACAGGAGCGCAATATCGGCTTCGTCTTCCAGCACTACGCCTTGTTCCGCCACATGACGGTGCTCGACAACGTCGCCTTCGGGCTCAAGGTGCGGCCCGCAAGCAAGCGGCCGCCGGTCGCGGAAATCCGACGCCGGGCACTCGATCTCTTGGAACTGGTGCAGCTTTCAGGTCTCGAAAAACGCTATCCGGCGCAGCTTTCCGGCGGCCAGCGCCAGCGCGTGGCACTCGCCCGTGCCATGGCGGTCCAGCCCAACGTGCTTTTGCTCGACGAGCCCTTCGGCGCGCTCGACGCACAGGTGCGCAAGGAGCTGCGCAAATGGCTGCGCGAAATCCACGACCGCACCGGCTACACCACGATCTTCGTCACCCATGATCAGGAAGAGGCGCTCGAGCTTGCGGACCGTGTCGTCGTGCTGAGCAAGGGCGCGATCGAGCAGGTGGGCACGCCCGACGAGATCTACGATCACCCCGTCTCGCCCTTCGTCTATGGGTTCATCGGCCAGTCGAACTGCCTCGAGGTGACGCTTGCAAGTGGCGAGATCTGGTTCGAGGACCGTATTTCCGCCCGCACGACGTCGAGCTCATCGACGGCTTAAGCGGCTGTCTCGCCGGTCTCGTGACCGCGAGCCGGCGCGTCGGCGGTACGCGTCACCTGGAACTCAATCTGGGCCGCGCCCCGCCGGTCGAGATCGAACTGTCGCCGGAACGCGCCTCCTCGTCGAACCACGGCCGCATCGCCTTTCGGCCGTCGAAGTGGAAGCTCTTTCGGAATGGACAAAAGGTGGGAGGGACATCTCCGAGCAAAGTGGAAAACCTTTTCGCGCTGCGAAGGTAGTTATGCTCGTGAAGGATATTCAGGTGATCACGCCGAATCCGAAAGTCCTCGGGTGGCGCGCGCCGGAACTTCCTCGCCGCCTGGGCTTGGGCGCGGGCCGCCAACTACGGCGACGATGCCAAGGCGCAGGAATTCGTGGCGCAACTCTCTCAGCAGCATGTGCTCTTTCTCAATACCGGCGCATGGGAGGCGATGACCGCCTTCGTGCAGCGTGGTTTCGGCGATGTGCTGCTCGCCTGGGAGAATGAGGCTTAACTCGGGCCGGCCGTTCAGGCCCGCGGCGGCGAGAGGTTCCTTCGTGCAACGACAGTTCATATCCAGAAGAGCGAGAGTGCGGGGATCGCCACTGCGAACGCCACTAGCGTCACGGGCCATCCCGCTTTCAGAAACTCGATGAAGCGGTAGCCGGCAAGGCCCATGACGATCGTGTTGTTGTGGTGGCCGATCGGAGTCAGGAAATCGATCGAAGCCCCGAGCGCGACGGCGATGAGGAACGGTTCGACCGGCAAGCCGGCAGTTGATGCGATGCTGACCGCAACGGGGCCGAGCACAATCGCGGTCGAGGCGTTGTTGACGAAGGGTGTGATTGCCACGGCAAGCGCCAAAATCGCGCCGACAAACAGGACGGGGCTGTTACCGGGGAGGATCGACATCAATTCTCCGGCCATGATCGCCGCAGCACCTGTTGTCTCCACGGCCGTTCCAAGCGGAATCATGGCGGCGAGCATGATCAGGATGGGCCAGTCAAGCTCTGCAAGTGCGCGCCGTAGGTTGAGGGCGCCCGCGGCGGAGAGGACCAGCACCACGAGACCAAAGGCCAGTTCCGGTTCGGCGAATCCGGGCGCGGCGAGCGCGATGCCGCCGGTGAAGGCCGAGACCGGGAGCCAGGGCTTCTCGATCGCCGGCTTGCCGGGGCGTGGCCACAGCGGCAGGATTTCTGCCTCACCGAGAGCCTCTCTGATGGCCTCCTCGTCGCCGCTCAGAAATAGAACGTCACCTATGCTCAACTGAAGGTCGGCCAGCGATCCCTCGATCCGGGGCATTTGCGCTGCGACCGCCACCACATGAATGCCCCTTGCCGAAAAACCCTCCAGCAAACCGACTCGTGATCCAACCAGCGTGCTCTCTGGCATGACCACCGCTTCGACCCAGTCGTTGTTCGCTGCCGAGGCGAAAGCCGAGGCAAGCGCGACTGTGCCGTCCGCAATCCAGCCTTCCAGCGTTGGAAGATCGGTTTCCACGAGGATAATGTCTTCACCGACGACACTCGTTCCTGGACGCTGGAACATGAGCCGTTTGCCGTTACGGAGCACAGCATGGAGGGTGGCGGGAAAGTCCGCTGCGGAAATCCCCTCGAAAGCCGACCCCTTGGGGATCATTACTTCCGTCACCACGCGGCGAAAGGAATGGCCGGGGAATGGGGAGCGCCGCCGATCCTCCGGGGTAAGCACCCTCTGGGACCAGATCATAACCGCGACCAGTCCCGCGGCAGCAACCGGAACACCGACATAGGCATAGTCGAAGAACAGGAAGCCGCTGCCCGTCTGAGCCGCGAGCTGCTGGCTGACGATGAGGTTGGCGGGCGTCCCAATTACCGAGCAGAGGCCGCCCAGCAGGGCCGCAAAGCTTACGGGCATGAGCAAGCGGCGCTGATCGAGCCCGGAAACCCTGCAGACGCTGGAGACGACGGGGATCATGAGCGCGAGCGCGCCGATGTTGTTCATGAAGACCGACAGGAATGCCGTTGTGGCGCAGAGGATCGTCACGATGCCCGCCTTGCCAAATCCCATGGCGGGGATTCGCGTCGCCAAGCGATCGAGCAGGCCGGACCGGCCAAGCACCTGCACGACGAGGAGGATTTCCACGACCGTGATGAAGGCCGGATTGGCGAACCCCGAAAACGTCTCCTCAAGTGGAACAAGACCTAAAATGGCGCCCGCGGCGAGGCCACACAGCGCCACGATCTCCATTCGGATGCGGTCGAAGGCGAAAACGACCAGCATGCCGACAAGAAGCAGGATGATCGCAGCTTGCGATAAGGTCATCGTCGCTTTTGTCCCCGGTTCACCAATTCAGACGCGGCGAGCGGTGCACCGCAGACGAGAACGGATATCATGTCCGGGACAACGAGCGTAGCGATTCCATGCTCGGTCGGCTGGAGCGCGGCGAGTTCGACAAGCCCATGAAGACGGAACCGAGGCCCGCGGCCGAAAGGCGCGGCTGATCGGCGATGTGGAGGCAGATCCGGTCTCACCGAACTGTGGCATGGGGCGAGCGGATCGGCATAGAGCCAGACGCCGATGGTAATGGCTGCGGCAATGCCAACTCGCGCGAGCGGGGCCGATCAGGATCAGCTTGCGGCCGATATCGACGACGCTGGCTGCGGTGACAAGGATGCCTGGTGACCTGCCGATCACGCAGTGAGCGCTCGCACTTCCTCCTGCTGGGCATCGCGGATGCAGTCCGCAATGGTCGTGCCGTCAAGGACCTCACGGGTAGCATCAGCAACGCGCGCGAATACACGCCGCGTCTCGCAGGTTTCTTCACTGCGGCAATCCTCGCAGCGCCGGTAAGCCATACGACTAAGGCATGGCAACGGCGCGATAGGACCGTCGATGATTCTCAGCACTTCACCAAACGTAATGTCCGCCGGTTCCTTGAGAAGCATATATCCTCCGGACTTGCCGCGGCGGCTGACAACGATTCCGTGATGCTTTAGGTCGAGCAGAATCTGCTCGAGGAATTTCTTCGGGATACGTTGCTGTTCGGCAATCTCCGAGATGAGCAACACCTCGTTGGGATCTTCAGACCGAGCGAGAGCAATCAGCGCGCGCAGAGCATATTTTGCCTTCTGTGAGATCATGGTTTCACTGGACGCCTTGCATGGCGATGCAAAAGAGAGATCGAATTCATCTATTACCCTACCAACTTTGTAGCATCACCGCCACCGCATCGATTCCATGAGAATAAATGCATCCACCGGCCGGGCAGAATGGTCCGCAGCGACAGGGATTTGTCAGGCGAACATTATTACACTATTATCTCTACCTTATTGATCGTATTAGGTGCGGAAGTGCTATGAATGTCCAGCGCCAAACCTGCTTGTCCAAAGTCGAGGCGGGCGCAGCCTGGAACGTTCCGTGGCGGATACGTCTCCTTTCGGTCCTCTCGACGCGGCCGTGGCGGCCAGGCTCAGAAGTCGATGCCGAAGTCGCGAGCCTTGCTGAGCGGATGGTTGGCCAAGGTTGGATGGTTCGTGGTGCTTACCCACGCAACTACCTCCTGTGGCGCTCCAGCCACACCCTGTCGGCCACGACGTACCGCCTTGTTGTACTACCCATCGTTTTCGGCCGCTTATCGGATCTCGAGATCAACATATTTCTGGCGACTGATTTGTTCGTTGCAAAGCAGCGTGCTGCACTTGGCAGCGCCGACCTCTCGGAAGAGCAGTCCATTGCGCTCGACAGCCTCTGCCAACGATTGACCGCCCGCTCCGGAATGGCGCTGCTGAATCGAGAGCGCGTTTACCGCAAAGCGGAAAAGGAAGTCGAGAGTGCAATCCTGCGGGGGTGAAGTCACCGCGATATCGTACCAAGCCCGGACTTGATGCTGTCGTAGGTCGGGTCGACGTCGGAGACAGGAACCCAGACGATTTTGTCGTCTTCCTCGCCGCCATCTTTCGTCTTCAGGACGCCGCCCGTGATCGAACCGCGGTTCGCCGGCTAGACGACCGGGACTTGCAGTGGCCGTGTTGTCGGCAATGCCAGTCACGTTAATCTTTGGAGCCGCTTCGGGCTGCGCTTTTCGCGGCGTTCCCGGACCGGATGATGATCGTTCGTGTTGTTGCGGAATTCATCGCCATTATTCGGTGGACGATCGTTTCCGCCTGGCTTGCAATTTCAGGCACACCGGTGAGTTCACCGAATGTCCCGCGGGCCAGCGGGCCGGCGATGAACAAGTCCTCGACCGGGTAGCCGTCCCGCGCCAGGGCCCGGCTCTCCTGATCGCATTCGATGCCGAGACCCCGGCGGTCCTTTACGACCAGGCCGAGGTGCTCGAGCTCCGCGAGACAGGGCTGGTCGCCGATCGCGTTTTCGTGGTCCGGTCCGGTTGCGACGATCAGCCATTGCGTGCGGTGTTGCTCGACGGTGCCGTGCGGCCGTGCTGCGATGTCGAGGATGATGTCCCGACGGTCGCGTGCAGCAGAAACGATTGTTCCCGCACAAAGGTGGAGATTGCCCGTCGCTCTCTCGCGGTCGACAAGTTCTGCGACCTGCGGCGGCATTCGAAAGCGATGGACTTCGAACCATCGACGCAGATGACGGAGTAAGCGTCTTTGCTCGTCAAGCGGCAACGCTTGCCAGATGGCCTGTCCCTGATGCCGTAACGCGTCGAAGACGCTCTGCCAGGGCAGGCCATTTTTCGTCACCTCGTCGACGGCAAAGCGCACTTGTCTCAGAAGGGAAAGCGCGGTCTTCGGAATGCCGATCAGGAAGTCGCCATGGGGCGCGAAGCCACCCGCGGCTTGGGGGCGCGGCAGACGTCCTGATCGCGAGAACAGCATAATCTCTCCACAGTGACCGCGGTCGCGCAGGGCAGCCACGACATCAAGGGCGGTCAATCCGGCACCGAGGACGAAAACCTTGTCCGTCTGCCGCATCTTCTGAAAAGCGCCGGGGCGAGACGGGTCCGTGACGAAGCATGGATGACCATGCAGCGCAGAAGTAAGTCCTGCCGGCGGCCTTGGCGGCGGGTGGCCGGTCGCGATAACGACAATATCGGCGTCGAGGATCGTGCCCGTTTCGCCTTCCATCTGCCAATGGCCGTGCTGTCGGCGAACATACCTGACGCGTTCGCGCACGTGTTTGATGCTGCCGCTTTCGAGGAAGGGCCAAATCTGCTCCGCCATGAAGGCAGCAAAATCGCCTCTGCGGGCATAGATCGCGTCATCCGCCACCGCACGAGGATCTCGCGCGAGGCGACCTGACTCCGAGAGCCACCGAGCAAAGCTTTGCGGATCTCCCGGTATAGCGCGCATCCGGTGGGCTGCTACGTTAAGGCGGAGTGATGGATCATCCGTGTCGTAAGCGAGGCCGGCACCGAGGCTTGACCGAGGTTCGAAGACAACGACTTCGTGAGGCCAGTATTGCCCATGGAGTGCGAGCAGGCGGGCAATTGTGGCCCCGGTGAACCCGCCGCCGATAATGGCGATGCGGCTGACGGCTTGCACCGGCGTGAGATGCCTTTGCGAAGGCAGCGTGATTCTCAGCATTCCGATCTCCTTTCGGTCGAGCGGCGGCTTCGATGTGCCCGTTGCGGTGGCCGTTAGGCACATTTTCTATAAATTATATGTACATTGAAACCCGTTGTCTATGCTGACGTATCACCGGCCTGCTACCAATGCAGCGAAAGGCATACAGCACAGTTTCTATCGAAATTATTGACCAATGAGCAGAATGCGGCGACACTGCGCGCCGGCTAGTTTGACGTGTGTCACTGGAGGAATAACCAAATGCCGCTCGGTATTGTGAACTTTTCCTTCGATCTTTTCGCTCCATGGCGCGAGCAGGTTCGATGGCGAGAACTCCGCAACGAGAACGCTACTCAGCCGCCGGCGGTCGCGGATGCAGCCGATTCGCTCGACAGGAGTGACGAAGAGGAGGCTCGCGGTCACGTGACGTTCTTGGGAATGTTTCCGGTTCTTTAGGTGGGAACGGGCAGGGTGGGAAGCGGTCTGCCGTTCTGTCTCATCCAACTTTGTAGGCCTCGCTTGAAACGATCCTGGACGCACGCCGTCCGACGCCGCCGTCGAAACCGACTGCCGGTTCGGCTGGGCCAGTCTCAGTAAAGGATGCATGAAAGATGGGATCCATTACACATCTTCATGGCCGTCTCAGACCGGTGCCGCTTCGAATAGCCTCCGACGAAGAAGTGCTGGCGGCTGCTGCCGAGATCGTCGCACTCGGCGCCGATGTTCCCGCTGGACTTCTCGCTGAAGCTTTGGTGCGGTCCGGTCTGCTTGCCATTTCCATCCCGAGCGAATTCGACGGTGCCGACGTATCGAACGGGCTGATTGCACAGGCGGTGTCGCAGATTGCGCAGGTGCAACCCGCTGCCGCCCGCGCGCTCGCCAGCCATTTCCGCGCGCTCGAACTGGTCCGCAATGCCGGCAGCGAAGAGCAGCGACGGAGCCTCTTTTTGCGAGCGGCCTCGGGTGAAAGGCTGTCGTCGGCCGGCGTCGGAGAGCACAGGGGCAGCCAGCGCTACGTCCCCGACGGTATCGGCTTCAAGGTCAGCGGTGCGCTCGAGGCGGTCAGCCTCGGCGAGCCCGATTGGTTTGCCTTGCTGGCCTTGAGCGAGGCCGAGGCGCTGAGCGTGCTGCTCGTGCAGCGCGGCAGCACCGATACCTATCTCGTCCGCGGCGGCGAGCCGGCCCTCTACAGTCTCGATCAGGCCCACGTACCGGCCGACTCGGTGCTCGCACTCAACAACGATGCGCTGCCCCTTTCACGCTCGCTCGGCAACATCCTTCATGCTTCGACCGTCCTCGGCGAGAAGCGCCAGCAGCTTGCTGCGGAACTTCGGCATCGCGAAGAGCCTTTGGCTGGCCGACCGCTGGATGAGCGGATCGGAAGATATCAGCTGGAGATAGAGACGCTCGCGGCGCTGATCGATCGGGCAGCAACGGCGCTTGACCTTGTGCAGGTCAATCCGACCCCGACTGGCGTTTTGGAGGTACGCAGAATCGCCACCGCGCTTGAAATCGCTGCCCTGCCCGATGGTGCGCGCGACACGGATCGTCTGCTGGCGCAACTCGGACAGACACTTACCGCTTGATGCGTGCCGTCCAAAACAGTGCTCAGCGGTTTTGGGACAACGACATGCAAGAATAAGAAGCGCGGTGCATGAATTCGTTCGAATGCAACGCCGCTTCAGGCCGCTGTCGGAGCGACCTCCGGTGCCGGCCTCACTCGCCGGCGATAAGCGTGTCCGCATCCCCTTCGGCTTCGGGGCCGCCTTCGTGCTTGGCGACGAACTGAGCAAGCGTCATGTTGTCGAGGATGGTCGCGATCGCGTCGCGAACTTCCGTCATCGACAGGCGAACCTGACAGCCGACCGGATCGTTGCAATCATCGCACGCCTCGAAGGCGGTCCTGCTCGCGCAGCGGATGGGCGCGAGTGGTCCATCAAGCGCGCGGATGACCTGACCGATCTTGATCTCCGAGGCTGGCTTCGAGAGCGAATAGCCGCCATTTGGCCCCTTCTTCGAGCGCAGGATACCGATGTTGCGAAGCTCCAGGAGGATCGTGTCGAGGAACTTCTTCGGGATATTGTTGCGCGTGGCGATTTCCGTCACGAACGCAGTTTCGCCAGGACCAAGGCGCGCCAGATCAACCAGCGCCTTGAGTCCGTATTTGCCTTTTTTTGTAAGCATTCTGGAACTCGGGATGTCGATCGCGAAACGCGCCTAACTGCAACGCGCTGAGAGAGCAAAAACTATTATTTCCAACTAAGTTAATAGTTTTAGCCAATTTAATGTGCAAGTGAAATTCGGATGAGATCCCTGCTCGACGTTGATGATTATGACGGCGCGTGGGCGGACAACCCGAATTCGCACCGATTGCCTCGGACTTGCGGCGGCAAACAGTTCAGGCGGGTGCGGTGGACCGCGACTTCGTACCGTCCGAGCGGTCATTTCATTGATCAGTTTTAAAAGATCGTTGCCATCGCGGCAGTCGACAATCAGCTCCACTGCCTACGCAGCGCGGCTGCGGCTCAACGACCCAGTACTTCGCCGGCCGTTGAACAAATCACCTGTCCGCCGCTGCAGGGCGGGGAGCTTCTTTTCCCGACACACGAAAAATAGCATATAAAATTTCTAGATTAAGTAGACAAATGGGAGTGAAATTGTAGTCGTAGCCTCAGGAAACCCAAGGACGGCCTTGAATGACGACCACGCTCAACCGACTCGCTTTCGCCCTGGCGACCTTCGCTGCCACGAGCTTTCCGCTACCGAGCGCCCTTGCCGAAGAGGCAGGCCAGCCGGTCAAGGGCGGAACGCTCATTTACCTGGAGCAGCAGGCCCATACTAATCTCTATCCGCCAGCCGGTGGTTTTTACCCCAACGGTGGCATTCTGAACCAGATCACCGACAAGCTCACCTACCAGAATCCGAAGACCCTGGCGATAGAGCCCTGGATCGCGGAATCCTGGACGATCAACGACGACGCGACGGAATACACCTTCAAGATCCGTCCCGGCGTCACTTTTTCCGATGGCACGCCGCTCGACGCGGCAGCGGTCGCGAAGAACTTTGACGTTTACGGGCTCGGCAACAAGGCCCTGAAGCAGCCGGTTTCCGAGGTCGTCAACAACTACGACCGCAGCGAAGTCGTCGATCCGCTGACGGTCAAGTTCTATTTCAAGAAGCCTTCTCCGGGTTTCCTGCAGGGAACCTCGGTCATCGGTGCGGGCCTTGTTTCCCTGAGCACCTTGGCGCTTCCGTTTGAAGAACTGGGTGATGCGACCAAGATCATCGGGTCCGGCCCCTTCGTGGTCGAGAGCGAGACGCTCGGCAAGGAGTTGAACCTGAAGGCGCGTGAGGATTATGCCTGGGGGCCAGCGAAGCTCAAACACCAGGGCCGCGCCTATCTCGACGGCATCAAATACATCATCACCGGCGAGGACAGCGTTCGCATCGGCGCCCTTCTTGCCGGGCAGGCGGATTTCATCCGCCAGGTGCAAGCCTACGACGAAGCACAGGTCGAGGCACAGGATTTCCAGATCTACGCACCACCCACCCGTGGCGTGAACAACAGCGTCGTCTTCCGTCCGGACAACCCGCTCGTCGCGGACGTCCGGGTGCGCCAGGCACTGCTGCACGCAACGGACACGAAGGAAATCGTCTCGACGCTCTTTTCCAGGAACTATCCGCAGGCGACCTCGATCATTGCTTCGACCGCGCTCGGCTATGTCAATCTCTCCGACAAGCTCACCTTTGATCCGGAGAAATCGAAGAAGCTTCTCGATGAGGCGGGCTGGACGCTCGGGCCAAACGGCCTGCGTCAGAAGGATGGCAAGGAACTGGTGCTGACGGCGTACGAATCCCTGCCGCAGCCGCAGAACAAGGAGACGCTGCAGCTCGTCGCCCAGCAATGGGGCAAGCTCGGCGTGAAACTGAACGTGCTAGCCGGCGACAGCGGCAGCAAGACGGTCGATGATCTCGACCCCGAGAAGACGCCGGTTTCGCCGGCGATGGTGGGCCGCGCCGATCCCGACGTCATCAAGAGCCAATACTACCCGAAGAACCGCGACGTGCTGCGCCAAAAGGGCGGCTTGAGCGACAAGGTCCAGAGTTTCGTAGACGAGAAACTGAACGGTCTCCTGGAACAGCTCGCCTCGGAGCCCAACCGTGAGAAGCGGCTGGCGATCGCCGGCGCGGTCCAGAACTACGTCGTCGACCAGGCCTATGCGATCCCGATCTTCGAGGAGCCACAGGCATTCGCCGGTGCGCCCTATGTCCAAGGCGTCGCTTTCGAAGCGGTCGGCCGGCCCAGTTTCTACAGCACCTGGTTGGCCAAGCACTGACCGGTCGCTCGGCGCGCCACTGTTGCGCGCGGGCTGCCCCCCGGATCACACGGCGAGGAAAAAATGACCTCCAGATACTTGTTCAACCGCATCGGCCAGGCGCTTCTGGTGCTTTGGGCGGCCTTCACGATCTCCTTCGTTCTGCTGCAGGCAATGCCGGGTGATGCGATCCTCATCAAGTTCCAGAATCCGGAGCTCGGCCTGACGCCGCAGCAGATCGCTGAGATCCGCGCATCCTATGGCGCCGACGGTCCGCTGTGGCTGCAATACATAGAGAGCATCGGCGACTTCCTGACCGGCAACTTCGGCTATTCCGTCCAGGCGGGTGTGCCGGTGAGCGCCAGCCTAGCCGCGCACCTCCCAGTGACGCTGAAGCTCGCGACGTTCGGGTTGCTGGCGGCGGTCGTCCTCGCCATCGCGATTGCCTACCTCTCGAGCCTTGCACCTTTTGCCTGGCTTCGCTCCGCGATCCGATCGATTCCGTCGCTTTTCGTCTCCATTCCGACCTTCTGGCTCGGCATCATGTTGATCCAGATATTCTCGTTCCGGCTGAAGCTCGTCCCGGTCATCAATCCGGAGCCGTGGCAGGAGCTCATCCTGCCCGTCGCGACCCTTGCCGTTCCGATTTCGGCGCCGCTCGCGCAGGTGCTGGTGCGCAACATCGATGACGTCTTGACCCGGGCCTTCGTCGCTGTCGCGCGCGCAAAAGGAGCGACGCGCACATGGGTTCTCTGGCGTCACGTCGCCGGGAACGCGCTCCTGCCGACGCTGACCATCGCCGGCGTTCTCTTCGGCGAGCTGATCGCCGGCGCCGTGGTCACCGAAACGGTCTTCGGCCTCAATGGCGTAGGCGGCCTCACCGAGCGCGCCGTCGGTGCGCAGGACGCGGCCGTGCTGCAGGCGATTGTCGTGCTGTCCGCCGCGGCCTTCGTCGTCATCAACCTTATCGTGGATCTCCTTTACCCCATGCTCGATCCGCGCCTCAGGACAAGATCGGGAGCAACGGCATGACGACCTTCGACACGATCCATAGCGAAATCGCGGCACGCGGCCGCACCGGTTCCTCGCGGCGCGAGCGGCTCGCCCGTCTCGCCCGGCATCTGCCGCCAAGCCTGGCGCTCTCCTGGCTGATCCTCGCCACCGTCCTTCTCTGGGCGATCGCCCCGGCGCTCTTCACGAGCTACAACCCTGTCGAGGGGATCGGTGGCGCGCAGCTCAGGCGGCCGGATGCGCTGCATCTGCTCGGCACCGATGCGCTGGGCCGCGATCTCTACGCGCGCATCGTCTATGGCGCCGTCGATTCGCTATCCGGTGCCTTGGTCGCCGTCGGCCTGGGGCTCATTGTCGGCACGACACTTGGGGTGATCGCGGGTTCCGTCAGCCGCCGGCTCGATGACGTTATCATGCGCATCGTCGATGTGCTGCTTGCGATTCCGCCGCTTCTCCTGTCCCTCAGCATCATCATCCTCCTCGGCTTCGGTACGGTGAACGCCGCAATCGCCGTCGGCGTCACCTCGGTGGCGGGATTCGCCCGGCTTGCCCGATCGGAAGTCGTCCGCGTGCGCAGGAGCGATTATGTCGAAGCTGCCTTTGGAAGCGGCGCAACGTTCTGGGCGGTGCTCTGGCGGCACACCCTACCGAACTCACTGACCTCGGTCATCGCGATCGCGGCGCTGCATTTCGGCTCCGCCGTCCTGCAGATTTCGACGCTCGGCTTTCTTGGCTATGGCGCGCCGCCGCCAACGCCGGAATGGGGGCTGCTGATCGCCGAGGGCCGCAACTACATCTCGACGGCCTGGTGGCTGACGACCGCCCCCGGAGTCGTCGTTGTGCTCGTCGTCCTCGCCGCCAACCGCATCAGCCAATCCTTTGGAAAGGTGACCTCATGACGTCCTCGACCGACCCGGGCATCCCGGTACTGGAGGTCTCTGACCTCGCAATCTCCTATCACCATGGCGACCGCTATCACCCCGCTGTGCACGGCGCCAGCTTCCGGGTGGAGCCGGGCGAAGTCGTCGCCCTCGTTGGCGAATCCGGCTCCGGTAAAACGACTGCGGCGCAGGCCATCATCGGCCTGCTCGCCACCAATGGCCGCGTTGACCGCGGTGCCATCAAGCTCAACGGCACGGATATCTCCCGCTGGTCCGATAAGCAGTTCAACACGTTCCGCGGCGCCCGGATCAGCCTCGTGCCGCAGGATCCGGGAAGCTCTCTGAACCCCGTCAAGACCATTGGCGCGCAGGTCGGCGAGATCCTCAGGATCCATGGCGAAGCGCGTGGAAGGGATCTGGAGAGGCGGGTCGTCGCGCTGCTCGAGTGCGTCGGCCTCTCGGAGCCGGAACTGAGGGCCCGGCAGTATCCGCATGAGCTGTCCGGCGGCATGCGCCAGCGCGTGCTGATCGCTATCGCCATCGCGCTTAAACCTGAGCTCATCATCGCCGACGAGCCGACAAGCGCGCTCGACGTCACCGTGCAGAAGCGCATCCTCGACCTGATCGACGAGCTGCGCACCGAATACGGCACAGCGGTCCTCCTGGTTACTCACGATCTCGGTGTCGCGGCGGAGCGCGCCGATCGACTGATCGTGCTGCAGGGCGGCCGCGTTCAGGAGGAGGGGAGGGTAAGCGAGGTCCTGGCTTCGCCGCGCAGCCCCTATACCCGACAGTTGATTGCCGACGCACCGTCACTGTCGCGTCCAGCGGCGCGCAGGCGCGCGGCCGTCCGCGTGTCAGCCCTTGGCCCGACGAGCGACGATGTCGTCATCGTCGAACAATTGGTGCAGGAGTTTCCGCGTCCAGGCAGAGACGAGGGGCCGCTGCGCGCCGTCGACAATGTCTCCTTTCGCGTTCCGCGGGGTACGACCCATGCGATCGTCGGCGAATCCGGCTCGGGCAAGACCACAACCGTGCGGACGATCGTCGGGTTCCAGAAACCGACCTCCGGCAGGATCCAGATCGACGGCACGGACCTTTCGACGCTTGGCGGTGAGACGTTGCGGCAGTTCAGGCGCAAGATCCAACTCGTCTACCAGAACCCCTACGCTTCGCTCGATCCACGCCAGACGATCTTCGAAATCATCGAGGAGCCGCTTCTCAACTTCAGCCCGGTGCCGCGTTCCGAACGGCGCGACAAGGTCATGTCCATTCTGTCGCGTGTGGGCCTCCAGGAAACAGCGGCCGCGCGCCGGCCGCACACGCTCTCCGGTGGTCAACGGCAGCGCGTCGCCATCGCCCGTGCTTTGATTCTGGAGCCGCAGGTTGTGGTGCTGGACGAGGCAGTCTCGGCGCTCGACGTCACAGTTCAGGCGCGCATCCTCGACCTGCTCTATGAACTGCAGCAGGATCTTGGGCTCACCTATCTCTTCGTTTCGCATGACCTCGCGGTCGTCAGGCGGATCGCCGACACCGTTTCGGTCCTGCGGGGCGGGCGACTGGTTGACGAGGGACCAGTCGCCCGAGTGTTCGAGCAACCCGCGAGCGATTACACCCGCGAACTCATCAAAGCCATTCCCGGCCGGAGGCATCCGGCTTTCGCGTGACGCAAGATCGACAGGAAAGCCATGACACAGACAATATCCCGCAAGCGGCTCGGTTTCTTCACCCGCGTCCTCGATGAGGCAATAGCCGGCGTTCGCTATCGCCTGGCGACGGAGCAGATCATCCAGGCCGAGCGCTTCGGCTTCGATAGCGCCTGGGTGGCGCAGCATCACTTCCATGTGGACGAGGGCGGCCTGCCGGCCCCGCTCGTTTTCCTCGCCCACGTCGCGGCGCAAACCTCGCGCATCCGGCTCGGCACGGGCGTCATCACACTACCACTCGAGAATCCGATCCGCGTCGCCGAGGATACGGCCGTGCTCGATCTTCTCACTCGGGGACGGCTTGAAGTGGGGTTCGGCACCGGCGGCACCCCCTCTTCCTTCACCGCCTTCGGGCTTGACAGCAGCGCGCGGGGAGCCGTCTTCGCGCGGCATTTGCGGATCGTCCTCGATGCCTGGGCCGGACGGAGCCTTGAAGGTGGCGACAAACTCTATCCAACCGCACCCGACTTCGCCGATCGCGTTTGGCAAGCGACCTTTTCGGTCGCGGGCGGCGAGAGAGCAGGGAGCGCAGGTGACGGCCTGATGTTGTCGCGCACGCAGCCACGGCCGGTCGACCGGCTCGACGCCTCGCTTGCCGATCTGCAGAACCCGATCATCGACGCATATCTTGAAGCGCTCCCCGAGGGGCGAACGCCGCGCATTCTCGGATCACGCAGCCTGTTCGTTGCCGACAGCCGGAAGGAGGCGCTGCGGTTTGCTGAAATCGGTCTTCGCCGCGGCGCTGAAAGGCTGATCGCCGCCGGTCACAAGGTTGCAGGCGATACGCTTGCCGATCTCATCCAGGCCTTCGACGTTCATCTGGGCACGCCGGAGGATGTGATCGAGAGCCTATCGGCGGACGAGACGCTCAATCGCGTGACCGATCTCGTCTTCCAGGTCCATTCGGTCGATCCGCCACATCCATTGATCCTGCGGTCAATCGAACTAATCGCCACCAAAGTTGCGCCGGCACTCGGTTGGGCACCGCAACGGCCCGTCGAGACCAGGCGTATCGGCGCGGTCGGCTGAAGCCGGAGCAAAGCACTTCGGCGATATCCGGCCGCGAAAAAATCAAAAGGAAGGAGACAAGCCATGAGCATTTCCACACCCGACGTCATCGATCTGCTCGCCGGCGTCAAGCCGGGCTCCGCACTCGACCGCGTCCGCGCACAAAGGCCGCACACGCGGGAGCAGGCGCAGAAAAGCTATCTCGCTCTGTTTCAACCGGAAGAATGCGGCGAAGTCTCCCTTCAGGAGCGGCATGCCGTGGCGAGCTTCGTCGCCGGCCTTCATCGCCAGCCGGATGTCTTCGAGTTCTACGCCGCTTCGCTCGAGGATCAGGCTGGCGGCGCCTGGTTGCTCGAGGTGGTGAAGGCGGAGATCGGTGCCGCCCAGGCGACAGGTCCCTACGGCCACTATCCTCCTGGCCCCTTGACCGCCGAAGATCAGCAGGGACCGACCTACCGCGCTTCGGAGGCGAGCCAGGAAACACTCGGATCGCGCCTCGCCGCGGCTCTGGAACACGCGCACTTGCTGGTCTTTCATCCGCGGGACGCGGGTCCGAAAGCCTTGCAGGCATTGCTCGATGCCGGCTGGACGACGACGGGCATCGTTACGCTGTCGCAACTCGTTTCCTTCGTTGCGTTCCAGATTCGGGTCATTGCGGGCCTGGCCGCCCTGGCCGCGGCGACGAGCCGTGCAGCCGCGTGAGTGCCAGAAAGGAACGACCCATGCCCCATCAAGGCGCCACAGATCAAATCATCGCCACGCCCGTGCAAAATGCACCCGTCGCCTTCACCCAGGACGAAATCGGCTGGACGCCCTGGATCAAACCTCTCGCAGAGGAGGAATTGACCGAGCGACACCATGCCGGGCTGGTCGAGGAGGCGAGAGCGAAATCGCCTTATTTCCGGCTTCTGGCGCGTGATCCGGAAGTGCTGGAAGCGCGCACCAGAGCAGACAAGGACATCTTCTTCAATACGAGGACCGGACTGCCGCGGGCCGAGCGTGAACTCGCCGCCACCGCCGCCTCGCGTTTGAACGGTTGCATTTTCTGCGCGTCAGTGCACTCCCGCTTCGCCTCGCATCATTCGAAACGCAAGGACGACATTCAGCAATTGCTGGATGACGGCCTCGGGGTCGATCTCGGCGAGCGCTGGAATGCGATCGTCGCGGCATCGGCGGCGCTTACAGCTACGCCGTCGGCTTTCGATCAAGCCCATATTGACCGGCTCGGTGCTGCCGGCCTGGACGACCTCGAAATTGCGGACGTCATTCACGCTGCCGCATTCTTCAACTGGGCGAACCGGCTGATGCTGTCGCTTGGTGAACCCACCCCGGCAAGATGACGGGAACGCTAACGAAGGTCGCGCGTGAACCTTGTCACGCGCGTCAGCAGTGTGCCCGCCGGTCCGGCGTCTCTGTCGGTTCGGCTATCCGCCCGAAGGAGATCGCGCATGAAATCAATGGTTCCGGACACGGAAACTCTCATTCTTCCGGGGCTGAATGGATCGCCGGAGGACCATTGGCAGCGTCATTGGGCGCGCGACCAGTCGGACAGCCGAATCGTCGAGCAGGACAACTGGACATGTCCCGCTCTTGATAGCTGGCTGGAACGCCTCGAAAGCGCGATCGAAGCCTCCCCCGGCGATGTCAGGCTGGTCGCTCGCAGCCAACCTTGCGAACCACCGCCTCGCATCCCGTGTTCGCGGGGCGCTCCTGGTGGCGCCATGTGACCTCGAAACGACCGAGAAGCTGCATCCCTGCGTGATCAATTTCGGCCTCATGCCGCGGGCACGGCTGCCGTTTCCAAGCCTCGTCGTCGGAAGTCTCAACGATCCCTATATGTCTGTGGAAAGATTACGTCTTACGGCCCGCTGCTGGGGCAGTGCGCTCATAGATCTCGGTGATGCCGGGCACATCAACATCGCAAGCGGCTTCGGGCGCGCTGGAAAGCCGGATACGCGTTACTGGACCTCCTCAAGCAAGCAAGCGAGCGGTCGCCCTTCGGCCGGTCGTCAGACGGCAGCCTCTTTTCGACGGCGGCCGCCAGCACAGGCATGGCGCGACCCGGACCTTAACATGCTGGGCGTGCGAGGTCTGCAATGCGATCAGCACCGGAAAGTCATTGTGTTGGCACCGTAGCCCCTGCCGAGGCTCGTCGCGCGCATGTTCGATGGCCCTGCCTAGCCAGCCGTTTCCGCCGATCACACCGATCTTCAATCCGTCACTCATCCTCGCCGATCTTTCCGGAATAGCCATGCCGGGCGCAGAAGCGATCAAGTTCCCTCTGCTCCGGTGCTTGCCCGGTGAAAATCTCGACATATTCCCGGATGCGTTTCATTCGGACGGAGATGTCTTCCCGCGTCTGCATCGAGATGTACCCGATCTGCACCAGATAGATCGTACGCGCCCGAACATCGGCGTGTTTCTCGCCGTAGCCGAACCGCAGGAACATGCGCGACAGGGCCTCAAGGCGCTGCTGATCGGCGCTTTGAACCTGCGCCAGGATTGCAGGCGATTGGAGAGCCCAGCTTCTCACAGCGAACTCGAACTGCGAGTCGAAGAGCTCGCGGTCGAGCCAGCAATCGAAGACGTTCAGCATCGCCTCGGCAACCGTCTCGGCATAAGCCTCGGCTTGTTTGATAAGATTGCCCGTATTCTTCTCTCGCCAGCGCGAGATCAGGGCCTCGAGCAGTTCCTCGCGGTCCTTGAAGAACCAATAGAAGCTCGTCCGCGACAGGTTCAGCTTCTTGGCCAGCGGCTGGATCTTCACCGCATCGACGCCGGCCTCCAGCAGGGACTCGTAAGCCGCACCCAGCCAAACCTCCGGAGAACCGCGCCAACCGCTATCGTTCATGGTCTGCTCCATCATTGCCTCCTAGCAGATCGAGGGAGGGCCTGCAAGAAAATGTACACAGATGTCCATCAAAACGACTTTTATGGTTGTTATCTTGACACATATGTACATTGCCGATTACGCTTCTGAACATCTCTAGATCGGAGCCGGCAGATGTCGAACGACCCCCTCCTTCAGCCCTATCGGCTCAAGCACCTGACGCTGCGCAACCGCATCATCGTGACCGCGCACGAGCCGGCCTATCCGGAGGATGGCATGCCGAAGGAGCGCTATCGCGCCTACACCGTGGAGCGCGCGAAAGGGGGAGTGGCGATGACGATGACCGCCGGGTCAGCGGCTGTCTCGAAGGACAGCCCACCGGTGTTCAACAACCTGCTCGCCTACAAGGACGAGATCGTGCCGTGGATCAGGGAGATGACCGACGCCGTGCACGAACAGGGTGCGGCGATCATGATCCAGCTCACGCATCTCGGCCGTAGGACACGGTGGGACAAGGGCGACTGGCTGCCGGTTGTCGCCCCCTCCCATCACCGCGAAGCGGCGCACCGCGCCTTTCCCAAGAAGATCGAAGACTGGGATATCGAAAGGATCATCAAGGACTTTGCAGACGCGGCCGAGCGCATGAAGGCGGGTGGCATGGATGGTGTTGAACTCGAGGCGTACGGGCACCTCATCGACCAGTTCGCGTCGCCGCTGACGAACGAGCTTGACGGTCCTTACGGCGGGGACTCGCTCGAAAACCGCATGCGCTTCTGTTTCGACGTCCTGAAGGCGATACGGGCGCGCGTCGGAGACGACTTCATCCTCGGCGTGCGATACACGGCCGACGAATGTCTTCCTGGCGGCACGGGAATGCAGGAAGGTCTTGAGATTTCAAAGCGCCTCAAGGAAAGCGGGCTTGTCGATTACCTGAACGTCATTCGCGGCCATATCGACACCGATGCCGGCCTCACCGACGTGATTCCGATCCAGGGCATGGCCAATTCGCCCCATCTCGATTTCGCGGGCGAAATTCGCGCCGCGACGAACTTCCCGACCTTTCACGCTGCCAAAATTCCGGACGTCGCGACGGCGCGCCACGCGATCGCGTCTGGCAAGGTCGATATGGTCGGGATGACCCGTGCACATATGACGGACCCGCACATCGTGCGAAAGATCATCGAGAAAAGGGAAGAGGACATTCGCCCTTGCGTCGGCGCGAACTATTGTCTCGATCGCATTTATCAGGGTGGGGCCGCCTACTGTATCCACAACGCGGCGACGGGACGCGAGCTGACGATGCCTCACACGATCGCAACGGCCAAGGCCCGCAAGAAGGTCGTGATCGTCGGCGCTGGACCTGCCGGCCTGGAGGCCGCGCGTGTGGCAGGCGAGCGCGGCCACGAGGTGGTGGTCTTCGAAGCAGCCAACGATCCCGGCGGGCAGATCCGTCTGACTGCGCAAAGCGAACGCCGGAGAGAAATGATCAGCATCATCGACTGGCGTATGAGCCAGTGCGAGAAGCACGGCGTGACCTTCCACTTCAATACCTGGGCGGAAGCGGCGACCGTTCAGGCGGAGAATCCGGACGTCGTCATCGTCGCCACGGGCGGACTGCCGCACACGGAAGTGCTTTCCAAGGGCAACGAACTCGTGGTTTCCGCCTGGGACATCATCTCAGGCGACGTCAAGCCGGGCACGAACGTGCTGATCTTTGACGACGCGGGCGACCATGCCGGCTTGCAGGCCGCCGAATTTCTCGCCAATGCCGGCGCCAAGGTCGAGATCATGACTCCCGACCGCTCCTTCGCGCCGGAGGTCATGGCGATGAACCTGGTGCCTTATATGCGCGCCCTGCAGAAGCTGGATGTGACCTTCACCGTCACCTATCGTCTGGAAGCGGTCGCAAAGAGCGGCAATCAACTTGTCGCCCATGTCGGCAGCGATTACGGCGGGATCGAAAAACAGCGGACTTACGACCAGATCGTCGTCAATCATGGCACCATTCCGCTCGATGAGCTCTATTTCGAGCTGAAGCCGGCCTCGAGCAATCTCGGCGAGATGTCGCATGAGCAACTGACCGCTGGCGAGCCGCAGTCCGTCGTTCGCAACCCGCAAGGCAGATTCCAGCTCTTCCGCATCGGCGATGCGGTTGCGGCGCGCAACACGCACGCGGCAATCTACGACGCCCTTCGCCTTCTGAAGGATATCTGATGCAACTGCAGGTCTCCTCTTAGCCCGACCTCGATTAAAAGACAAAGACTTGCTTAGCCGGCAACCCACAGCCGCCACAGCGGCGGTTGCCGCAGTGGCCTGCGCGCCCTATATCGCCCTCGATGGTTATGGATGATGAGAGCGAAACTCCAGTTCGGCCGCCACCTCCCGAATTCAACGGTTCGGCCCTAGAAATCTTTTCCATGATTGAGCGGCAACCGAGCCGCTCGGCCCTTTATCTCGACATCGACGGCACGCTTCTCGACATTGCTCCGACGCCGGAGGCGATCGTCGTGCCGCCCGGGCTTGCCGACCAGCTTCAGGCGCTCGCAGCGAAACTCGACGGAGCCGTGGCGCTGGTAACCGGCCGCAGCATCGCCCGCGTCGATGCCCTCTTCGAGCCGCATCGTTTTCCGGTCGCGGGCCTTCACGGTGCCGAAATGCGACTGCCGGATGGCTCACTTGTCGAGCCGGCGCTTTCATCCGCTTTTCTCTCGGCGAAGGAAAAATTGCGCGTCCGCTCAAAGGAGCTGGAAGGCGTGGTTTTCGAGGACAAGGGCGCGGCTGTCGCTTTGCATTTCCGGCTTTCGCCGCATCATGAAGCGAGCGTCGGCGCCCTTATGCAGCAGGCGGCCGCAATTACCGGCGAGCACTGGGCGCTGCAGCACGGCAAGATGGTCGTGGAACTGAAGCCCGCCCGATCCGGCAAGGGCAAGGCCCTCGAGAGGCTGATGGCCACTGCGCCCTTTCGGGGACGATACCCGATCGCCGTCGGCGACGACCTGACCGACGAGGAAATGTTCGCGGTCGCGGCCGCGGCGGGTGGCGCAGCCATCCGCGTCGGGGATGCTGCCGCTCCGACGGCCGCGCATGCATGGATCGGTTCGCCAAACGAGCTGCGTCGGCTTCTTGCTTCCATTGCTCGCCAACCGGAAGGGAAATGACATGGCTCGCCTGATCGTCGTCTCCAACAGGGTTCCGCTGCCCGACGAGCACGGCTCGCCCCCGCCGGGCGGAATGGCCATTGCGCTCAACGCCGCGCTCAAGAAGAAAAACGGTCTCTGGATGGGCTGGTCGGGCGAGGTCAAGGGCGAAGAGGAGCCGCCGGCGCTCATCACGCGGGAGGCCGGTGGGATAACCTATGCGCTGACCGATCTCGCGCAGAAGGATCTGGACGAATACTATAACGGCTTCGCCAACAGAGTGCTCTGGCCGATCTTCCATTGCCGGGTCGATCTTGCCGAATATGCCCGGCAGGAAATGTCCGGCTATTACCGGGTCAACCGTCTCTTCGCGGACCTGCTGATGCCGCTTCTGCAGGAGGATGACGTCATATGGGTGCACGACTACCACCTGATTCCGCTGGCGGAAGAACTGCGCAGGCGCGGCTGCCGCAACCGGATCGGCTTCTTCCTGCATATCCCCTGGCCTCCGGCGGACATCCTCTTCACCGTGCCGATCTACGACACTTTGCTGCGCGGGCTTTCCTCCTACGACCTCGTCGGCTTTCATACCGGCTATGACCTCAGCAACTTCGCCGAATGCCTAAGACGAGAGGGCTGCGGCGACCTCGTCGAAGGCGGCTTCTGCCGAGCCTATGGGCGGTTGTTCCGCTGCGGCGTCTTTCCGATCAGCATCGATACGGCCGAGTTCGAGAGCCTGGCCGATCAGGCCGCGCGCGATGAGGCTCTGCAGGAGAACTATCGCAGGATCGCCGGCTATGACATCGTGATCGGCGTCGACCGCCTTGATTATTCCAAGGGCATCGACCAGCGCATCGTCGCCTTCCGCCGTTTCCTTCAGGCCAACGATCATCGCATCGGCAAGACGCTCTTGCTACAGATCACCCCGAAGTCCCGCTCGGAGGTCCCGGAATATCTCGCGATGCAGAAGGACGTCGCCGAACTCGCGGGGCGCGTCAACGGCGAACTCGGAACCATCGATTGGGTGCCGGTGCACTACATCAACCAGTCCCTCGGCCGCCCGGAACTGGCCGGGCTCTATCGCATGGCGCGCGTCGGCCTGGTGACGCCGCTTCGCGACGGAATGAACCTTGTGGCTAAGGAATATGTCGCCGCACAGGACCCGCGGGATCCCGGTGTTCTCGTGCTTTCGCGCTTTGCCGGCGCCGCCAGGGAGCTGGACGGGGCGATCCTCGTCAATCCCTACGACCCGGAAGCGATGGCGCACGCGATCGAAAGGGCGCTCGTCATGCCGCAGGATGCGCGGATCGAGCGGTGGCGCGCGATGATGGCGAGGCTTCGCGAGCATGACGTCTATCGCTGGTGCGACGACTTTCTCTCATGCCTGCATCAGGCTCAAAATACCGCCAGATAACGCAGCAGCGACAGGATGCCGATGATGATGACGATCGCCTGGACGATCTGCTTCGTGCGCCCGTCCAACGGCAGGCGGTTCACAAGATAAAGCACCAGGATGACGACAAGAAACGTGATCAGGATGCTGATCAGAATGGACATGCGATTTCCCCCGAATGAAAACCCTTCGACAATTACCTATGGGAGGTTTTGCAGAAGAAAAGGCCTGCTACCGATGATGGCGGCGAAAGCATGATCCGGAGCCCGCAAATAAAAAGCGAGTCCGCTCGGTCGAGCGGACTCGCCTGTGATCTGAACTTGGAAACCGTCAGGTCCGCGGCTTCAGGTTTTCCGGGTCGTAGAGCGGCTTGTAGCCGATGCCGACCACCTCGACCGGATAGGTCTCGGCGAAATACTCGACATTGAGCTTGCGACCTTCCTGGCAATAGGCCCACGGCAGGTAGGCAAGCGCGATGTTCTTGCCGATCGTCGGGCCATAGGCGATGGAGGTGGTGTAGGAGCGACGGCCGAGCTCGTCGACCAGTACCTCGCCGGTCTCCGGGTCCATGACCGGCAGGTTGCCGACCGGGTAGCGCTTCACGCCGTTCCTGTCGGTGTTCTCCGTCATGACGAGCGTGCAGAGCATCGCGGGCTGGTGCTCGCGCGCCTTGTACTCCAGATGCTTCGTCTTGCCGCGGAAGTCCGCTTCCTTGACCTTCGGACGGGCAAGGTCGGCCTCGATGAGGTTGTACTGGGTAAGAAGATCCGCGTTCTGCAGGCGCAGGCTCTTTTCCATGCGGCGCGAGTTCGCATAGGTCTCGACGCCAAAGGCCATGACGCCGGTGGCGCGCAGCGCATCCCAGACGGCCAGGCCGTCCGCGTACTTCATATGCAGTTCCCAGCCCTGTTCGCCGACATAGGAGATGCGGAAGGCGGAGACCGGTTTGCCGGCGATCGCGATCTGCTTGATCGCGGCGAAGGGGAAGTTCTCAGGATCGAGGCCGGCAGGATCGGCAACCACCTTCTTCAGCGTTTCGCGGGCATTGGGCCCCCAGATGCCGATGGTGGTGAACTTCTCCGAGACGTCCGTAATGGTGACGTCGAGGCCGCGGTCTTCCGCGACACGGCGCATGTAGTGGAAGTCGCGCGGGCCGGCATCGGCGCCGTTCACGAGACGGCAGCGGTCGGCCATGCGGAAGACGGTGAAGTCGGCCCGCACCATGCCCTCGTCATCGAGGAAGTGGGTATAGATACCCTTGCCTATATTGCCGTCTCCGCCGATCTTGGCGGCGCAAAGCCACTCGAGAAGCTCGACGTGGTCCGGGCCCTCGATGTCGACCATGTGGAAGTGCGAGAGGTTGACGATGCCGCAATCCTCGCTCATCGCCAGATGTTCGGCGTTGGAAACGCGCCAGAAGTGGCGGTTGTCCCACTCGTTCTCGCGCACCGGAACGCGGTTGCCGTATTTTTCGAGGAGATGCTCGTTGGCGGCATAGCCGTGAGCGCGCTCCCAGCCGCCGAGTTCCATGAAGTAGCCGCCGAGCTCCACCTCGCGCTCGTAGAAGGGCGATCGCTTGACGTTGCGGCCGCCCGCATAAGGCTCGCGCGGATGCACGGCCGGGAAGTAGATCTTCTGCGCCGCCTCGAAGCAGCGCGCCTCGATGAACTTCTCTTCGAGCTGGTGGGGGTAGAAGCGGGCGTAGTCGATCGAGGCATGGTCGATCTCGGTGCGCCCGTCCGTCATCCAGTCGGCGATCAGCTTGCCGTAGCCGGGACCGTCCTTCACCCAGATGGCGACGCAGTACCAGAGGCCGCGCACCTTCTGGCTCTCGCCGCAGGAGGGGCCGCCGGCGGCCGATACCTGCAAGAGGCCGTTGAAGGAGTGGCCTTCGTTATAGCCGAGCTCGCCGAGGATCGGCGTCAGCTCCATGGCGCGCTCGAGCGGCTCGATGATCTGCTCCATCTCGAGGTCGCGCTGCGAGGGCGACAGGCGTGCCTCGTGCTTTTCAAGAATGTCGCGCGGATGGCAGAGGCGCGGATTGGTGGTCTCGTAATAGCCCCACTCGATCTGGCCGCCTTCGGTGGTCTTCGGGTCGCCGGTGTCGCGCATATAGGCCGAGTTGCCCTGGTCGCGCAGTAGCGGGAAACCGATTTCCTTGCCTGTGCCTTCGAATTCGTTGTACGGGCCGAAGAAGGTGAGCGGATGGTCGACCGGCATGACCGGCAGGTCTTCGCCGACCATTTCGGCGATCAGGCGGCCCCAGATGCCGGCGCAGACGACGACATGGTCGGCCATGATCGTGCCGCGATGCGTGACGACCCCCTTGATGCGACCGTCCTCGACGAGGAGCGAAGTCGCCGGCGTATTGCCGAAGACCTTGAGCTTGCCGGACTTTTCCGCCGCATCGACCAGCTTGCCGGCAACCGTCTGCGAGCGCGGGATGACGAGGCCGGCGTCCGGGTCGAACATGCCGCCCATGACCTGATCTTCCTCGATCAGCGGGAACATCTTCTTGATTTCGGCCGGCGAGACATAGTGCGCGCGGGTGCCGAAGGCTTTGGCGGAGGAAAGCTTGCGCTTGATCTCCTCCATCCAGGTGTGATCGCCGGTGCGGGCGACTTCCAGGCCGCCGATGCGGGCGTAGTGGCCCATCTTCTCGAAGAAGTCGATCGAGTATTGCGTCGTCCAGACCGAAAGGTAGTCATGGCTCGTCGTGTAGCAGAAGTCCGAGGCATGCGCCGTCGAGCCGATGTCGGTCGGAATGCCCGACTTGTCGATACCGACGATATCGTCCCATCCGCGCTCGATCAGGTGATGGGCGATCGACGCGCCGACGATGCCACCCAGACCTACGATTACGACTTTCGCCCTTTGTGGAAACTCTGCCATGGATTGCGACCCTAGTTGGTGTTTGGCCGGATATTAGAGCGTGCAACGACGCGATTTGAGCCTGTCTACGACATTATCATCATGCTGCACGACCAGTGGCGCGCAGCCCGCGCAGGACGTTCCCGGCGGCCGCGCGAGCGATGCGAGGTCGCTTAGCGAGACCCGCCCTTCACGGGGCGCTCAATCTCGAGCTCTCCAACCGACAAGGGTATGCGCCCGACCCAGGATCGCGTCTTCCCGAATGCCGTGGGAGGGCTGCCATATCCCCGCTCAATATATGTTACAAGAACTGTTGCAGGACGATGCCCGGATGGTTTTTTCCGTTTGTGCGCAACGCGTTATCTATACTTACCCCGACGGGATTAATCCTGTTTATCTCATGACATGATACAAGAACGGGCATACTTTAGGCGACACTAATTGGTTGCACAATCCTGGGGGTTGACTCGTGTCTATCTATTCAGGAACGCCGCGCCACAACGGCGGTAGTGCGCCGACCGGGATCGTCATTCAGCATCACACGCTCGCACGTACGGTCATAGTGACGCTTCTCGAACGCGAACTCGTCGGCTGGAACATCATCGACATGGTGTCGACCGAGGGCCTCGACCGGGCCGTCGGGCTGGACGTACGCCTGATCACGCTCGACCTGGCGGGAAGATGCGTCGGCAGCCGCAGCTTGCCTGCCGAGCTCGCGGAAATCCGGGAGCGCTTTTCTGATGCGCCAGTGGCCGTGCTGGCGGACACCGACGACATGGCGACGGCCGCTGAAGTGCTCAAGATGGGGGTTCGTGGCTTTTTCACGCCATCGATCCGCATCGAGCTTGCGCTCGCCGGCTTGCGACTGGTTCTCGCCGGCGGCATCTTCTGTCCGGATCCGCTGCGAGCGATCAAGGATGGGGTCGGCGCCAATGACGACGATGGCCAAGAACCGCAATCGGTCGCGCGCGGAAGCGAATTCGCCTTCGCCAACTTCACGCCGCGCGAGGTCGACGTGCTTGCCGAGCTCAGATGCGGTTCTTCGAACAAGGTCATCGCCGACAAGCTCCATCTCTCCGACCACACCGTGAAGATGCATCTGCAGCACATCATGCGCAAGCTCCAGGTGCAGAACCGGACGGAGGTTGTCGCGCTCCTGGGGGGGCGTTCGGGCGGCGGTGGCAATGGCGGGGTCGCAGCCGGGAATGTGGTCAGTGCGACGTCTTTTCGAGCATTTCGCTGAGCGTTGCCGCGGTCAGCATGGCCTCGGCGAGCAACTTCTTCAGCCTTTGATTCTCCTGTTCCAGCGCCTTGATACGCTTGGCGTAGATGTCCGAACCCTTAAGCTGCGACGACTGCCAGCGGTAGAAGGTCGGTGCGCTGATGCCGTGCCGATGGCAGACATCCAACACAGTCGCGCCGTCTCGATGCTCCTTGAGTATACCCATCACTTCGTCGTCGTTGAATTTTCGCTTGCCCATCTTCGTTTCCTTCGAGGAGCGACGAGACTTCCAACGCACACAAAGGCGGATCCTTCGCGGTCCACCCGCCCCGCCAAAGCTCCGACCGACGCCCCAACTGCTCAGTTCTCCCGAAACGCCCTGTTGAAACTGTCGAGGAGCGGCTGCAGCGCATAGATCGCCACGCTGCTCTTTCCGGTCATGATCATCGTCTGGACGGGCATTCCGGGGATCATCTTCACATCGGCCATTCTTTCCAGCCGCTCGTCCGTCACGCGGATGGTCGCCGCGTAGTAGGAATGCCCGCTTTGCCGATCGACCAGGTGATCCGCAGAGACATACTCGACCGTCCCCGTGAGGAGCGGGACCCGCCTCTGATCATACGGGATGAGATGGACCTGGGCCTCGAGTCCCGGATGGACCTGATTGATGTCCTCCGGCTTTATCCGCGCCGCAACGACGAGCCGGGCGGCGCCCGGCACGAGGTCGGCCAAGGGCTCTCCGGCGCCGATGACGCCGCCTGCCGTATGGACGCGCAGGTCCATGATGATCCCGTCTTCGGGTGCCCGGACCTTGGTCCTCTCCAATTGGTGGTCGATCGCGAGCAGGCGTTCGCCCAACTGCAGAAGCTGGCTCTGCGTGTCGCGCAAGGTGAGAGCGACTTCGTTCGAACGATCGCTACGCAGTTTGACGAGATGGGCCTGCGCCTCGCTTATCACCTGATGGGCGCGCGAGATACGGGCTCCAACTTCGCCGATCTGGCCGCCGATATCGGCTCTTTCACGCTCCAGCATGAGAACCCGGCTTATTCTTTCCAGGCCCTTCGCCTTGAGCCCCGAGGCGGTCTTGAGCTCCCGGCGGGAGATATCGATTCTTTCCATCAAGGCGACCTTCTGGGCGCTGAGGCCCGCAATCTCCTCCAGGACCTGCTTGATCTTCTGCTGCGTGATCGCGATTTCGGAGCGCATGACCTGCCGCCGCGCGTCGAATATCTTCTGTTGCCCGGCCAGGATGTCCTCGACCGCCCGATACTTGGCCGCGAGTTCCACAAGGTCCGGCGGATAGGCGATGCGATCGGAGCCTTTCTGCTCGGCGGTCAGCCGTGCACGTCTTGCTTTCGCATCCCATAATTGCCAACGCAGACCGTCGCGCTCGGTTCGCGGTTTGGTGTCGTCGAGCTCGATCAGAACCTCACCGGCGGCGACGGCGTCGCCGTTCTTGACGAGAATCTGCCTGACGATGCCGCCCTCGAGGTGCTGGATGATCTTGCGGTTGGTTTCCGCCTCGACGATGCCCGAAGCAATGGCCGCGCTGCTGAGCGGTGCATAGGTGGACCACGCGCCCAAGCCGATGACGAAAACGCCGACCAGCAGATTTCCCGTCCAGACGACCCGGCGCAATCTCGACATCGGGGAGGCGTCTGCAAGCCTCAATGGGGCGTTGGCAAAGGAGGAGGGGGTCGGGATGGTGGCTTTCTCGCAAAGCCGCCCGTCGATCTCCTGTCCACGGGGCCGGTCGAAGGAAGGTTCGATCCTCATGAGTTGCATGGGTCTGGCGCCTCCTTCGCGAGATTTTTGAAGCGAGGTGCAGCCGCCTGATGTCGCGCCAATGGGGCAAGAACAAGCATCTGGAGGCCCGAACGCATGTGAACTAATCCCTCTCTTAAGTGCCCGCCCGGGCTGGAGACTGAAGGTAAGTATCGAAGATCCAGTCGCTGTCGCCGAACGCCTCCATCGCGCCGTCGCGCATGATGGCGATCTTGTTCGTGACCGGGAGGATCCCCATGCGATGGGTGATGACGACGACCATCATCCGCATCGCGCGCATGCGGCTGATAGCGGCGAACAGCCTGCGCTCACCTTCGTAGTCCAGGCTCGAATTCGGATCGTCGAGAACGACAAGCGCGGGATTGCCATAGACCGCCCTTGCCAACCCAAGCTGCTGGCGTTGAGCACGCAGCAGCGATGAGCCGCCTTCGCCGATATCGGTGTCGTAGCCCTGCGGCAGCCGCATGATCGTGTCGTGCAAACCCACGAGCTTGGCCGCCTCGACGACCTTGCCGGCGTCGGTGCCGTCCAGCCGGCCGATGACGTCCTTGACCGCGCCGCCGAAAAGTTCGATGTCCTGCGGCAGGTAGCCGACAAGGCGCATGCCGCCGTAGAGCGGCAGGGCCGAGATATCGACGCCGCCGAGGAGCGCGCAACCGAAAGTCGCCGGCTGCACGCCGGCGATGATTCTGCCCAGCGTCGATTTGCCGGAGCCGGACGGTCCGATCAGCGCCAGGCAATCGCCGGGCACGAGCCGCATGCTGACGCCGTTCAATATCTGGCGATTGGCCGGAGCAAGCACATAGCCGACGCGGTCGAGCACGAGGCCGCTTGCCTCCGGCACCGGCACCGTCCTCGCCCTGTTCTCGGATGCGACTGAGACCAGCATGCGGTTGACGCGATTGAAGGCGGCATAGGCAAAGGCGACAGCGCGCCACGCGCCGATGGCGCCCTCGATCGGCGCGAGCCCCCGGCCGAGCAACAGGCTCGAGACGAAGATAATGCCCGGGTTCCCGTTCTCCTCGAGGACGAGCCAGGTCGCAGCACCCATCATCAGGATCTGCGCGAGCATGCGAACGGACTTGGATAGCCCGAGGATGATTTCGGCCCGCTGCATCGCGCCGTCCTGCGCATGTCTCGCCGTCTCCGCGTCGCGATAAACGAGCTGGGTGGCACCGTTCAGCATGTTCATGGCGCGGATCACCTGGATATACCGCAAGGCGTTTGCGAAACGCAGCTGGCTGCGAGCGAGTGCGGCGTTTGCCTGCGCCAGCGGCTGCCGCGTCGCCAATTCGGTGAGGATCGCCATGAGAAGCAGGGCGAACGCGGTCATCAGGCCGATGGCTCCGAGCACCGGGTGAACCAGAAACAGGAGAAGCAGGAACACCGGCGCCCATGGAATATCGAAGAGCAATGCGCTGGCCGGCGCATCGAGGAACTGGCGCAGGTTCGACAGGTCCTTGTAGCACTCGTTGGCGAGGCCCGCATCGGCGCGCGCTCCGCATTCGAAGCAGGCGGTGAGCACCACCGGCCGCAACCGGTGATCGAGCCAGCTGCCGACACGCGTAAGGGCGGCCCGCCTGACGATGTCGAGGATGGATCCGACCACCACGGCCGCCGCGATGATCAGCGTCAGCATGATGAGCGTGTCGGCGCTGCGGCTCGACAGGACGCGATCGTAGATCTGCAGGAGGTAAATGGAGGGGGCAAGCAGGAACAGGTTATAGCCGCAGCTATAGAGGAAAACCAGGCAGAAGGCCCCGGCGCAGGCCCTGAGGGCCGTGACCAGATGGGTGGGAGGCTGCGATCCTTTAGGATTCGTCGTCATTGTCAGATCTCGGCATGATCGATCCTGACACGGTCGTCTTCTCTGCTGCTCGATTCCTGTTGTCGGAAGCGGCGTGGAGTTATTGGGTAGTTTAAAACTGTCGAGGGCCGAGCCCTGACCGCCTCACGGGGGGCGCGGCGAAGAAGAGGACCGCCGGCCGTGGCCGGCGGTCTTCGTCAAGCATCAGATGCCGATGTCGGCGATGGTTCCGAACGTGTTGTTGATATCGTCGAGAATATTGGTGACCGCCGTGGTGTTCGTCGTGGTCGTGGTTTCCGCGATCGGGTTCGAGTGAACCAGGGCAGCGGAAATGTCGCCGCCAACGGCCGCATTGCCGGATCCGCCCGCGCCGCCCACGCCCGCAAGGATCGTCGCATTTTGACCGGCGACGAGCGTGGTGTTCTGCGTTGCGGTCGTATCCGCGTCCACGGCCGCGACGTTGCCGCCGCTTGCGTTGGTCTGGCTGCCGTTCGAGTTGGCACTTCCGCCGGCGCCGCCGGTACCGGTATTGGTGAGAGCCGCCAGCACGGCGATCGGGATCTGGACGACGTCGCCACCATCGGCGTCACCCGCTGTCCATCCGGCGGTCTGGCCGACGATATCGCCGTTGAAGACCGTGGGCGCGGAGCCAACGACGGCCTGCGTATTGGCGACAAAGGCAGTCGGCGTGTAGTTGACATCACCATTATTGGTGCCGTCGCCGCCGTTGCCGGCATTCGCGTCGCCCGCGGTGGGATTGGTCAGGTTGATCGTGTCTGTCGAAAACTGCGCAATAGGCATGGCGTCGCTCCTTTGCTGTTTGCCCCGTTGATTTGAGCGGTTCGATGCCAGGGGACACCGCCCGCAGGCGGGGACACGACGAGGCTATGGTGCGCGTCATCTCGAAGAGCGGCCAGCCGGATATTCGGGGACGTTCCTTTGGCTAGGGTCGATGGCGGACGGATGTGGCGCCGCGCGCGAGCGGCGCGCAAGGCGAAGCACCCCCCTCTGCCCTGCCGGGCAGAGGGGGGTGTCTACGCCGACAGCTGATTATCAGGCGTTCACGTAGTCAAGAATATCGCCGACGAGTGTCGAATTGGCATCCGCGATGTTGCCTTGGCCGCCTGCGCCGCCAATGCCGCCGATCTGGGCCGTGTGCTGGTCGACCAGCACCTGGTTGAGCTGGTCTGCCTCGGCGGTGCCGCCCGCCGGGACGGCGATGCTGATCGGGTGGAAGTAACCGATATCGACGTCGACCATGCTGCCGTTCGAATAGCCGTTGCCGCCGCCGCCGCCATTGCCACTCGCGGCGCCGGTGAAGATCGTGTCGGAGGCGATGTTGAAACCGCCGCCGGCGCCGCCGATCCCGGCAACCTGCATGCCGCCCTGATCGAAGATCACGTTGTTGGTCTGCGTCGCCTGGGCGTCGCCACCGGCCGCTCCGACAGCAATGTTGATCGGCGAGAAGACGGCAACATTGACGTCGACCATGCTGCCAATGAACGTTCCGTCGCCGCCATGGCCGGCATAGTTGTCGCCATTGAAGGTGAAGCTCGTGCCCTGGGACGGTGTGCCGCCCGCAACGTTGTGACTGCCGCCCGCGCCGCCGACGCCACCGACCTGGGTCGCGCCCTGGAGGATCGCCGCATTGTTCGTCTGGTCGGCCGACGCCGACGCCCCCGGTCCGGCCGCAACCGCCATGTTCACCGGTGCGAACACGGCGACATCGGTGCTCAACAGGCTGCCGAGAAAGGTCCCGTTGCCGCCGTTGCCGGCGAGATTGGCGTTGCCTGTGTTGCCGATCGCGACATTGCCGCTCCCGCCGTCGCCGCCAAGCCCGGCCATTTCGGTAGCATGCTGGTTGATGAGCGCATTGTTGCCTTGGTCGGCGCTGACATTCGCCTGTGGGCCTGCGATCGCCAAATTGGAGGGGGTGAACAGGGCGAACGTGTTGCTGCTGATCGTTCCGAGGCTCGTGCCGTCGCCGCCGTTTCCGGCAGCGTTCTGGCCGGAATTGCCCGCAACCTCGAGCGGAAGCCATGTCGGAACGAGTGCGAGATGCCCGGCGGCGACGGTGCTTTGGTCGGCACTTGCATCACCTGACAAGGGAGGACGAGATTCTGCCATCGTCGTATCTCCAACCGACCGCAACGGCGCGCAGCGGCCATTAGCCCTGACCCGCTATCTTGCCGCCACGTGCGGGAAAATGAGAGCCTGCAATTCGTCTACGCCCATTCGGGGAGCTTGACGGGGGGGCGAGGGGCGTCGGCATGGATCCTCGGGTCAAGCCAGGCTTGACCCGAGGATCCATGCACAAGCCCACAAAGCAACCGCAGGGATGCGCCGCGGCCGGTTTCCCTCAAGCCCCGGCCGGCCGCAAAGCCATCACCGCTAGCGCGGCCGCCACCATGATGACGCCGTAGGGGATCTTGCGGGTGGTGCGGATCTCCTCAAGGCGCATCACCACCGCATAGTGAGCGAATTGCAGCGGCATCGGCAGCTTCAAGGCCAGCATCGTGAGCACGCCGCCGATCAGGAGGAAGATCGCGAACGGCAACATGGCGTGCCAGCCGATGAAGAGGCCAATCGGCAGGAAGAGCTTGGCGTCGCCGGCGCCGAAGAGGCGGAAGCACCAGAGGGCGAAGCCCAGCGCAAAGAGCAGGAGGCCGGCGGCAAGGTCGCCGCCGATGCCGTTTAGGGAGAAGAGCGTGGCGCCAAGATCTTCCTCAACCAGCAGTCCCAGGGCGCCGCCGGCCTGTTTCGCCGTCATGAGCCGCAGCGTGGCGTCGAGCGCGTAGACGACGATCAGCGCCAGCACGGTGCCATTCGGGATTTTCCAGAGTTTGAAATCGCTCCAGGCGGCATAAAGAAAAAGGAAGACCGAGGTGATGGCAATAATGTCGATGCTTGCTATCATGTTATTCGAGGCCCCTCGGGTACGGTCGAAATCGCTTATTGTCAATTCGTTTTTCGGTGACTTCTAATCCGTTCGGGTTAGAAAGGCGTAAAGCCACTAATCATGATGTAATAATTGTACGACTAATTCTAATCCGACACGTATTATCTTAATGCTCTATTTTAACCATAAGATTGAGACGCCGTAAATGGCTACATCTTAGTGGTTGACGAAGTAGTAGTTAACGGTTTATTAATTCTACCCATCGACGAGGTGGTCTCGACGATGGCGCGTGCCGGGGGAAATTGCGGTCACGCGAAGTATATTTTGAAAGGATTTCTCGATGAAAGCTGTAATGTCTACGGTACGCGCTTTCGCGCGGGAAGAAGATGGCGTCGCGCTGTCGGAGTATCTGGTGCTCCTCGGTCTGCTTGTTGGTGGCGTTATCGCTGCTGTCACTACTGTGAGCGGCAACCTGGCAACTGCGTGGACCTCGTGGGGGACTTTCTTCACTAACGAGCTGAGCTGCACTCCCACTGCTACCACAACTTGCTAAATTGTTACGTCAAAGGCGATGGAGGTAGCCTCCATCGCCTTTGTTTTTGACTATTGTATTTCTACTATTTTTTAAAAGTAGCGAGTATTGGCCCATGCGTCCCTCGACCCTCACTAGTCTTGCTATTGCCATTTCACTTGCCGGCGTGGCGGTCTTCGCGACGCGCACCTATCTCGCCGATCAGCAGGCGCGGCTTGCGTCCTTGAATGTTCCCAAAGCTGAAGAGAGGACGCTTGTCGTCGCCGCCCAGCCCATGCGCTTCGGCGACCGAGTGCTGCCGGAAAATCTGAAGACTATTCCCTGGCCCTCTGCTCAGCGGCCTGATGGCTCGTTCCAGACAGTCGAGGCGGTCGTTGGCGACGAAACTAAGCCACGCTATGCCATGGAGGCGATCGACCCAGGCGAGCCGGTGTTGACCTCGAAAATAACCGGCGCCGGCGAGCGGGCGACGCTTTCGGCGGCGCTCGACCCTGGCATGAAGGCTATTTCCATCCGGGTCAACGACGTCCTCGGGGTTGCGGGTTTCGTGAGGCCGTCAGATCGTGTCGACGTGCTGCTCACGCGGGTGGTTCGGAACCAGGAGAAAAACAGCGACGAAACCTTTGTCGACGTGCTGCTCCAAGGCGTCAAGGTGTTGGCAGTGGACCAGACTGCGGACGAGCGGAAGGATGAGCCTTCCGTCGTCAAGACCGTCACCTTCGCGGTGAGCACAGCGGAGGCGCAGCGGCTAACGCTCGGCGCCAGCATTGGCACGCTGTCACTGGCGTTGCGCAACATCGCTTCTGCCTCCGTCGAAGAGACGCGGCGCTTGACCATGGCCGATCTCGGCGGAGGCCCTGCCGCGAACGAGCTCGGCGGCCAGATCGAGGACAAAATGAAACAACCTGTTAAAGAAAAGCAGTTACAAATTGTGGAACGTAAAGTAGAACCGGACTTGCCGATTCAGCCAAAATGGGCGACGGTCGGGGTCTGGAACACGACGCAGCGCGAGGAGCACCGAGTCGGTTTGATCCAGTGAGCGGATGATGCGGCTTGCCGCCATCTTGAGCGGCCGAACGAGGAGCGGAGCGGGGATGTTGAGCGGAAAGAACTGGGGGGCGGCGCGGCCCAAGGCCCTTGCGGCGGCAGCTGCGGCAGCGATTGTCCTCAGTTGCTGCGGAAGCGGCTTCGTCGGCTCCGCTAATGCCCAGGAACAATATATCAACCTCACAGGCGGGGTCGAGCAGGTGACATTGCCGCCGAACGACACCGTTACCATCAGGACGAGCAAGACTTTTGGCGACCTCGTGATCGGCAGCGCGGAAATGATTGACGTGGTGCCGCTTTCCGACGAGTCGCTCTTCATTCGCGGCAAGAATCTCGGCGCCACAAATATCTCGATCTATGACGACAACAAGCAGCTGATTGGCGTCATCGACGTCCGCGTGGCCAGCGATTTCAGCGAAGTGGCGGCCGCGGTCCGGGCCGCCGCACCCTCGGCGAAGATCCGGGTCTTCAATTCGAACAACCGCATCCGGCTCGCTGGTACGGTTCGCGACGCGGTCGAGTTGCAACGGGTCGTGGAGATAGCACAGGCCTATTCCGAAGAACCGGTGATGAACCAGCTACGCGTTGCCGAGTCACAGCAGGTGATGCTGGAAGTTCGTATTCTTGAAGCCTCGCGCCAAACCGGCCGCGACCTCGGCATCGGCTGGGCCGGCAGCAACCCGAACGGCAGCAAGGGCACGATCTCGTCCCGCGTCGGACTGACCACCGACGATGACGGCGTACTCTCCTTCAGCCTAGCTGATGGCGCGGGCGCAGCCACCGGCATGTTGCCTTTCGGGCAGGCGATCGCAAAGGTGCTTGAGATTTCCGGGACGCGAATCGATATCGTCATCAATGCGCTGGAGCAGAAGGGCCTGGCGCGCCGCCTGGCGCAGCCGAACCTGATTGCCATGAGCGGCGAGACCGCTAGCTTCCACGCCGGCGGCGAGGTGCCGATCCAGAGGACGGTGGCGAACGGCGCGACGGTTGCGACCGAGACGGACTACCGGCCTTTCGGCGTGCGGCTCAGCTTCACGCCGGTGGTCCTCGACGACGGGCTGATCAGTCTTAAGGTCCAGCCGGAAGTCTCCGAGATCAACCCCGCGATCACCGTCAACGGCAATCCCGGTTTCACCTCACGCGCGGCGAGCACGACGGTAGCGCTACGCGACGGGCAGAGCTTTGCCATGGCCGGTCTCCTGCAGTCGGTCAATGCCAAGGATGTCGAACAATTGCCGTGGCTGGGACAGGTTCCTGTGATCGGGGCACTGTTCCGCTCGACGAGCTTCCTGAAGCGCGAAACGGACCTCGTCATCGTCGTCACGCCGCATGTCGTGCGGCCGGCGCGGCCGGGCGAGGATCTTTACAGCCCGCTCGAACAGACGCGCTCTTCGAACGACGCGGAGCTTTTCGCGCTCGGCATCCTGGAAGTGGACAAGGACATGTTGCGGCGCTTTCGCAATGGCGAAGGCGTGAAGGGCCCCTATGGTCACCGTCTCGATCTTGATGTGGGAGGCGAACTTGCCGTTGCAAAGAAGTAAGTGTGCTTTCCTGGTTATGGCGGCAATGGGCCTGCTTTCGGGCTGCGCCGACTACCTCAACCATCGCGATACGATCACCTTCGGGCTCGGCAATGCGGTGGAGGCCAACAAGGGCATCCACATCAAGGAGCCTTTCCCGCGGGTGGCGCAGAACACGCACATCCCGAGCGACGGCAGGGTCATCAATCGGGTGATGCGCACCTATCAGGGTGGTGGACAGACGAACGCGCCGCCTCCCTCGGCAGTGATCCTGCCGGTGGCGACGCCGCCGAACGGAACAAATTCCGCCGCCCAGTAAGGACTGGGCGAGGAACTGAGCAACGGCAATTAGAGCCGTGCGGATGTGAAGAGAAATATTAGGCTCATCATGGTCTTTGGGCTCCCGGGACCAGGTGATCCGGCAAGAGTTTTTAAGAATTCAGACGCGGGCTGCGGGCGGACAACCGCTGATACTTTGAAGATTCCGCCCTTGGTTTAAGCATTTGGTCGTCCGGAGCGCTTCGCACCGGCGACAGACAAGCCGTGGCGGATGATCCGTCGCGTCCCGAGGGGCATGCCATGTTGAATGAGGCAATTAAACGCTTCCTGGATGACAACCGTGGCTACGTCATCGCCTTGACGCTGATCTCCATGCCGCTTCTGCTCGGCTTTTCGCTGATGGTCATCGATGTCGGTCGTACCGGCAATCTCCACACCGACCTCCAGAACGCCGTCGATGCCATGGCCCTTACCGGCGCCCGCGAGCTTGACGGCCGCGACGATGCGATCGACCGCGCCAATGCGGCGATCGAGGCGCTTGCCAACAGCGCCGCCTTTGGGGGCGGTGGCACGGGGATGTCGTTCGGTTCGCATATTACCGTGACTTATGATGAGGGAAACGACGCCGGCAGCACGGTGACGGTCACCTATCTCAAGGAAATTCCGGCGAGCGACGATGATCCGATTCCTGCGTCGATGGAGACGACCGATCCCAACGAGGCGTCCTATGCCCGGGTCGTCGCCAAGCCGCAGGCGATGACGACGATCTTCCCGATACCGGTCGGCTTCAACCGAGATACGATCAACGTCGCTGCCGACGCGGTGGCTGTCTATCGCGCCAGCGCCTGCGACGTGACGCCGATCTATATATGCAACCCATATGAAAACGCGTCTGGCACCAACAACGAAGAGGCGGCTGACCTGCTGCACAACAATTTTGCCGCCGGCAATCTCTACGGAGTACAGATCGAGCTTCACAGCACGGCCTCCAGCTCGCCCGGCCCCGGCAATTTCGGATTTCTCTCGACCTACGGAAATGGCGCGAACGTCCTCGCCGAGGCCTTGGCGACCGGCTCCCCGGGCGTGTGCTACAAGCAGGACTCCCTGGAGACGAAAACGGGTGCCAATGCCGGTCCCGTGGAAGCCGGTCTGAACACCCGCTTCGGCTTCTACGGCGGCTCGTTCAAGAGCGCAAGCAATGACGGCCGCTACCGGCCGGCTCGCAACGTGCGCTCTGCGCAGACCCAAACGGGCGGCGCCAACAAGATCTGCGGCGACTACAATCCAGTCATGGCCGGAAGTACGGTCGGAGACGTGACCCAGGCCGTACCCCTCGGTTATGGTGCCTCGATGAGCTCGCTCGCCGGCGGCAAGATCAGCACCGGCAACAATTGGAACTACGGGAGCTACTGGAACGTCGCGCACGGGACGGGTGCCCCTTCGACGACTACGATCCTCACCAGTCATTCCAGCTATCCGTCGCCCACCGGCTCGCCGTCGCAGCCCTCGGCCTACGACGTCTATCGTTACGAACTCGACAATGCCACGTTGCTTAACAATGCTTCCGCCAATGGCGAGAAGGGAACGCCCCTGACCGGCGGACAGTGCTATAGCGGGCCGGACCTTTCGAACTACAGCGACGGCGATTACGGCGACCGCCGGGAGATTTTTGCGGCCGTCGTCAATTGCAAGCACGAGTATAATTCCGGACGCCTGACCGGGCACAGCACCGATACGAAAGCGATCGCCTTCGCCCGCATGTTCTTGACCAAGCCGGCAATCAAGGAGAGCAGCGAACGCTATCTTTCGCTCGAAATGATCGACATCACCGGCAAGGGCGGGCGCGGCACGCTTGACGAATTCCTGCGCGAGGAAGCGGAGCTGGTCCGATGACGGCATTCAAGAAATTGTTCCAGTCTCGGATCAAGAGCAACTTCTGGTGGAAGGACGACGGTGCTGTCCTTGCCGAAGCCTTGGTGGCGGTGCCCTTCGTGACGCTCTTTGCAGCCGGCATTCTTGAATTCGGCAACGTCATGTGGGAGCGGATGCAGATCAATGCGGGCCTGCGCGATGCCGGCCGCTATCTCTCGCGCTGCCGGCCGACCTCGCCGACCTACACCGCCACCTGCTCGGAGGCGACCGCGAAGACCATTGCTTATTACGGGACGCAGACTCCGGCTGCAGGTGCGGCGCTGCGTGTTCTCGGCTGGGGCCCTGATCTCGCCGACATTACAGTGAATCCGGCCGGTGCCGACGGCACATTCACCATTTCCACGGCGCACCAGTACGTGGCCTCTCCGCTATTCGGCTGGCTCGGCATCGATGCCATCACCATCAGCGTCTCGCATGAAGAGAGGTATATGGGATGGTAACCGTACGGGCACATCAAAGACCGTTGCGCGATTGGATGGGGCAGGGCGCTGCGTCCGGCAATCACGCACCCACCCCTCCCTCCTTCCTGTGCTCGTCACAGGAATCCAGCAGCGCCGCGTCGGCTGCGCAGAAGGATCACTATTGGGTGCGGGCGAGCGTTCAATTCCGCGTCACGTCGAAGGGAGTCATTCACGTTGCGAACGCACCGTGGCTGGATCTCTGTGACGAGCACCGGGATGAGGGAGGTGCGGCCTGTGCCACGACGCCCGGTGCATCGGCCCGTCCCAACCGGAGGACCGGGTTTCGCCAGGACGAAAGCGGCATAGCGCTTTCCGAGGCGCTGATCACCTTCCCAATCGTGCTCCTGGTCTTCGCCGCCCTTGTCGAGTTCGGCTATGCCATGTCGCAGTGGAACCAAACGGTGAAAGCGCTCCAATATGGGGCTAGGCTCGCAGCGGTTTCAGATCCGTTGACCAGCAACTTCGCGACGGTCTTCCCAACTAGTGCCGCGAACCCCGTGAACAACGGTACAGCCACGCCCAACGATGCGACGGTTTCCTCTACCTGCGGCCCCAACTTGGCGAACTGCGATGTCGCCGCGCTGAACCGTATTGTCTATGGCTCTAGCGCAGCTACTGAGTGCCAATCCCTTGGGACCGCCGGCATCCGCCCTGCGATTTGCCATGCCAACCCGGAGATCGAGAGGGACAACATCGCCGTCACCTACCAGCGCTCGGGGCTCGGGTACTGGGGACGGCCGGAGGGACCGGTGGTCACGATGCGGTTCGAGGTTCGCAACGTCACCTTCGACCTGCCGCTCCTGGGCGGCCTGCTGGGGCTCGACACTATCGCGATACCGGCCCATCCGGTGACGATCACGACGGAAGACCTGAGAACATGCTCGACCTGCTAACCCTATGATATTGCGTGGGTAAGAGAAATGACAGCGCATATGAACTTCGCAGCGACCACAAAGATCCTGATCCTTTCCGATGACGCGGCTGCGGCGAGCTTCATGCTCGACACCTTCGGTTCGCTCTCGCGCTACGACGTCAGCCATATGTCGCTGAAAGCGCTCGGCGAAAAGGGACGGCTCGATCCGAAGCAGTTCCACATGATCGTGCTCGACGTCGACAATGGCGACGTGCTGGCGCAGGCGGAACTCTTCTCATTCCGCGCCAGTCATCGCAGCATCCCGCTCGTCGTCATCTCCGAGGAGCTGCCGGCCGACCGGATGCGGCTCATCTTCCGTCTCGCCGGCAACGACTGGCTGAAGAAGCCGCTGGAGCGCCGAGCGCTGATCGACATGATCTCGACGCATGCGCCAGCGGCGGGCGCGACCGGCAGCCGTGTCCATGCCGTCGTCTCGGCCGTCGGCGGGGCGGGCGCGAGCGTGATCGCCTCCTCGCTCGCCCATGTGCTGGCGCAGCCGACGAAAAGCAGCACCGCGCGGGTCGATCTCTTCGACATGGATTTCTCGTCCGGGTCGCTCGGCTATTACCTCAACCTCGTCAACGACTATGACCTCCTGCCGGTCGTCGCCAATCCTTCTCGCGTCGACCTCGAATTCATCGATCTCGTGCGCAAGCGCCACGGGAGCGGCTTTTCGCTGCTGTCTTTCAAGCAGCCCTCGGTGCTCTGGTCGCCGAAGGGAGCGGAGCTGGTACTGCGGATGCTCGATGTCGCGGCCTTCGAGAGCGACGAGACCGTGCTCGACATGCCCTATTACAGCACGCCCTGGAAAGACGACGTTTTGAGATCGGTCAACAGCGTCACGATCGTCACCGAGATGACGATACCGGCGCTTCACCAGGCGCGGGATCTTTTTCTGCATCTGGTCAGTCTTCGCGGCAGCCCGGCCTCCATCTTCGTCGTCGTCAACAAATACCGCACGCGGCTCTTCAGCCTGGGGGTCAGCCGCAAGCAGATCGACAAGATCTTCAAGGACACTCACGCCCATATCGTCGCCTACGACTGGGAGACGCTGCGCGAGGCGCTCGACCGCGGCGTGTTGCCGGTCGAGGTCAATCAACGGTCGCGCTTCTGCAGCGCCGTCGGCAAGCTCGGAGCAATGGTGAAATGAAGGCAGGCATGAATGCGAGCGGAAGATATGCTCGGGGATGGATCGCATTGCTCTGCTTCGCGTCGCTGGTGCTCCCGCTTGCCTTTCCTTCGGCCGCGGGAGCCGCGAGCACGCGGGTGCCACGGGATCTGGGGGCGACGACGGCTTCGGTGGTCGATGCTGCGCATAATTATCCCGCCGGCACGATCGTCATTTCGAGCGACAAGCGCACGCTCGACCTCGTGATTTCCGGCAATCGCGCCCTGCGCTACCGGATCGGCGTCGGCCGCGACGGTTTCCGCTGGACGGGCGTTGTCAAGGTCGGCCGCAAGGCGGAATGGCCGGACTGGCGCCCGCCCGCCGAGATGAAGGCGCGCTCGCCGGAACTGCCGGAGCTCGTACCGGCCGGCCCGTTCAATCCGATGGGCGCGCGCGGGATCTATCTCTACCGGGGAGGCGCGGACACGCTCTACCGCATCCACGGAACCAACGAACAATCGACCGTCGGCGAATTCGCCTCCTCGGGCTGCTTCCGCATGAGCAATGCCGACGTCATCGATCTCTACAACCGGGTGAAGCTGGGGGCGACGGTGGTGGTGAAATAGGTCTTTGGGGGTTGCTGCCTGGGGGGTGAACCGGGCGCGAAAAGCTAGTGTGTAAGGAGTAAAGCTGATGGCGAATGGGTTCATAGGACGCTTTTACAAGCAGCCGCCACAGGAGAGGGCAGGGAGCAGTCCAGTCGTCGAATTTCCGTCAGGCGGGGCCGCTGCTGCGGCCGCGCCTGCGCTGGCAATCGCAGAAACGGCGAGCGAAGATCAGGCGCCGCTCGGTCTGGACATGGTCTCCGAGAGGGTCAACCTCCATCGCCACCTGCTCGACCATATCAATCTCGGCATTCTCGACTCGCTCGACACCGAAGAGATCGCCGCGGAGATCCGGCCGCTGGTCAAGGAATATATTCGCCGCAACAATTCGCCGCTGAACGCCAAGGAAATCAACGATCTCGTCCGCGACATCACCGACGAAATGCTTGGCCTCGGGCCGATCGAGCCTCTGCTCTCGGACGAGAGCGTCGCCGACATCCTGATCAACGGCTACAGGAACGTCTATGTGGAGCGGAGGGGCGTGCTCGAAAGCACGGCGGTACGCTTCAAGGACGAGGACCACCTGCTCCGGGTGATCAACAAGATCGTCTCGGCCGTCGGCCGCCGCGTCGACGAGTCGACGCCGATGGTCGACGCCCGCCTCAAGGACGGATCGCGCGTCAACGTCGCAATCCGGCCGATCTCGATCGACGGGCCGCTGGTCTCGATCCGCAAGTTCACCCGCAAGCCGCTGACGATGGAACGGCTCGTCGAATACGGCGCAATGGCGGAGGAGATGCGCATTCTACTCAGCGCCGCGGTCAAGGGGCGGGTGTCGATGGTTATCTCCGGCGGTACTGGCTCGGGCAAGACGACGCTGCTCAATGCACTCTCCTCGCAGATTTCGCCGAAGGAGCGGCTGATCACCATCGAGGACGCGGCGGAACTGCAATTGCAGCAGCCGCATGTCGGCCGCATGGAGACCCGGCCGCCGACGCTCGACGGCCGCAACGAGATCCGCCAGCGCGAGCTCCTGAAGAATGCACTGCGCATGCGGCCGGACCGCATCATCGTCGGCGAAGTGCGCGGCGAGGAGGCCTTCGACATGCTGCAGGCGATGAACACCGGCCATGAAGGTTCGATGACGACGATCCACGCCAATACGCCGCGGGATGCGGTGAGCCGCCTCGAACAGATGGTCGGCATGGCCGGCATGCCGATGACGCCGCAGAGCGTCCGCTCGCAGATCGCCTCGGCCATCACCCTCATCGTCCAGGTACAGCGCTTGAGCGACGGCAGCCGCAAGCTCGTGTCGGTCTCCGAGATCACCGGCATGGAAGGCGAGGTCGTGCAGATGCAGGAGATCATGCGCTTCAAGAAGACCGGCACCGACGAGAACGGCCGCATCATCGGCGAGTTCCGCGCGACGGGATTGAGGCCGCGCTTCGTCGAGGAATTCGCCGAAGTCGGCGTCATCGTGCCGCAGTCGATCTTCGAGCCCGGAAGACCATTGCAGACGGGGGCCAGAAAATCATGACACTCCTGCTTCTCTACGGCGCCGTCTTCGTCGCTGCGCTGATTTCCGCCGAAACGCTGCTGCGCGGCTACTTCCGGACTTCCGAACGCACCAGGGCGGTGAACCATCGCCTGAGCCTGCTCGCGGGCAACGAGAATCACCGCGAGGTGTATCGCGAGATGCTGAAGGAGCGCGGCGTCGACAGTGAATGGCGATCGCTGCCGCTGATGCAGCGGCTCCGGCAATATTACGTGCAGTCCGGTATCAAGTTCGACGGCAAGCGCTTTGCTCTCTACGGGGTCGCCGGCGCGCTTGGCATCTGGCTGGTGGTGCAATACCTCGTGCCGACCAACCTCGTTCGAATTCCGATCTTCCTCGCCGTCTGTCTCGCCATTCCGGTGCTCGTCGTCTGGCGGGTCCGGGCAAAGCGCATGCAGAAATTCGCCGGGAAGCTGCCGGAGGCGCTCGACGTCGCCACCCGTAGCCTTGCGGCCGGGCATCCGCTGCCGGCGGCGATTGCTCTCGTGGCCCGTGAAATGCCCGACCCGATCGGCACGGAGTTCGGCCTCCTGACCGACGAGTTGACCTATGGCGTGACGCTCGATGACGCGCTGATGAACCTAAACCACCGGGTGGGGGTCGAGGACCTCAATCTCTTGGCTATTTCGCTCAGCGTTCAGGCCGGCACCGGCGGCAACCTTGTCGAGATCCTGCAGAATCTCTCGAAGACCCTGCGAGACCGTTTCATGCTGAGGGCAAAGGTCAAGTCGATCTCTGCGGAGGGGCGCATAACCGCGATCTTCATGTCGATCTATCCCTTCCTGCTCTATGGCCTGATCAGGGCGCTGTCGCCGGACTATTTCGATCCGGTCTGGAACAGCGGCTACGGCACGATCATCGTCACGAGCCTGCTGGTGGTGATGGCGATCGGCAATCTCATTCTCTACAAGATGGTCAACTTTGAGTATTGAGGCGCTGCCATGTGGAACGAGTACGGCATTTACCTCTTCGTCTTCTTCTCCGTCCTGATCTTTTCGGGCGTCGCGTCGGAGCTGGTCTTCAGGCGACGCGAGGTCGGGGTCCGACTTTCCGAGGCTGGTGCGAAGGCACGCGGGGACGAGCTCCGTTTCGGTGACGCCGCAATCGACGAACTCGGCGAGGCGGAGAACCGGCTGATCCGCCGCTATTTCGAGATCACCCGACGCGACACCAACGTCAATTCCACGCAAAACCGGCTGATCCGTGCGGGCTATTTCAATGCGGGCGCGGTCACCACCTTCCAGACGGTCCGCGCCGTCGCCTGTATCGCGGCGCTCGTCTTGACCGTCTGGGCCTTCAACCGCTTCATTCCGGAAACATCGCGGCTGATGACGCTCCTCGTCGCGATGTTCGCCGCCGGCGCCACCTTTATTCTGGTAAATATCTATATCGACCGGCGCGGCGACGCGAAGGAGCGCGATTATCGCCGCCTCTTTCCCGATTTCATGGACATGCTGATCGTCTGCCTCGACGCGGGCATGAGCCTCGAGGCGGCGGCAAATCGGGTGGCACGGGAATTCGTCAGCAAGAGACAGGATTTCGGCCTGCACCTCTCGATCATGATGCTCGAGGTGCGTGGCGGGCGGCGGCTACGCGATGCGCTCGCCAATCTCGCGGCGCGGCTCCGGATCGATGAGGCGCGGGCACTTGCGGTGCTCTTCCGCCAGTCCGAGGAGCTCGGCACGAGCGTCACCCAGACACTTCGGATCTACAGCAAGGAAATGCGCGATCTCCGGATCGTGCGGGCAGAGGAAAAGGCCAACGCGCTGCCGATCAAGATGCTGCTGCCGCTCGGGGCCTTCCTGTTTCCGGTCAGTCTCGTCATCGTGCTTGTGCCTATCGTCATTCGCGTCGTCAGCCTGGTCGTCGGGCTTACGCCTGGTGGTTGAGAGGGGGAGTCCCATGCATTCCATCGATCAAGTCCGTGAAGACTTCGCTCCGACGCTCGATCCCCGCATACCTTTGGCGGCGATGAGTGTCGAGGAGACAGGGATCGAATTGTCGTTCCTGCTGCGGCTCGCGGCAAAGTGCGCGACCGAGCAGGACACGGTGACGCCGTCGCATCTGGCTGAGCGCATGAAGCTCTCCAAGGTGGTCGTCAACCAGTTGATCAAGGAACTCACCAAGCTTGCCTATTTCGAGGCGCGCGGGCTTGCAGGCGAGGACGTCAGGTCCGACATCCGCTACGCGCTCTCGGCGAAAGGGGCCGACTATGCACAGGCCGCCTTGCGGCAGTCGAGCTATGTGGGGCCGGCGCCGGTTTCCCTCGATGCCTTCTGCCGCCAGCTCGGATTGCAGACGATCCATCACGAGCGCGTGACGCCGGAGGCTCTTGCCAAGAGCCTTGAAGGGCTCGTGCTGTCGCCTTCCCTGGTCGCAAAGCTGGGGCCGGCGATGAATTCCGGCCAATCGATCCTCCTTTACGGGCCACCCGGCAACGGCAAGACGAGCATTGCCGAGCGTTCGGCGCGCCTGTTCCGGCAGACGATCTTTGTGCCCTATGCCATTGAGGTCGGCGGCTACGTCATCTGCTTCTATGACGAAGCGGTGCATCAGCCGGCTTCCGCGACAGGGCCTCATGCGAAGGCCGACCAGCGCTGGGTCGAGTGTCGCCGGCCGGTGATCAAGACCGGCGGCGAGCTGACGCTCGACCTGCTCGACCTCACCTTGAGCGAGGGGGCGAATGTCTACGAGGCGCCGATTCACCTGAAGGCGTCCGGCGGTATCTTCATCATCGACGATTTTGGACGGCAACAGGTCATGCCGCAGGCGCTGATCAACCGCTGGATCGTGCCGCTCGAGCGCGGTTACGACTTCCTGACGCTACACACCGGCAAGAAATTCAAGGTGCCGTTCGACGAGCTCGTCGTGTTCTCCACCAATATGGCGCCGCGGGATCTTTCGGACGAGGCGGGCCTGCGGCGGCTGAAATACAAGATCTTCGTCAACACGCCCTCGCGGGAGGAATATATCCAGATATTCGAGGCCTATGCGCGCAGCGTCGATGTAGAGCTCTCGCCGCGCGACCTAGAATTGTTTTACGATCGTCGTTACAGTGGCGAATCGCTGGCGTCCTGTTACCATCCGAAGTACCTCTTGGACTTCATCGATTCCTATTGTGCGTTCAATGGAACTGGAAAGGTGGCCTCCCTGGAGATGCTGGAGCGGGCGTGGGAAGGGGTGTTTACGTCAGACTAGCGCATCGGCCCCGATCCGGTGCCCGGGACATGTTCTTGGTGGCTTCGGCCTGCTTGCGGCGGAGTAAGGTGATGGTCAGCATGGCGAATATCGAAGTCGAGCCGGACGAGGTGCGGCGCGAGCGAAAGGCAGGTGAGCCGGCCCGCGCGCGATTTGCGCCCTTCGTTGCCCTGGCCCTGGTGTTCCTGCCTTTGAACGCAGGCATTCTGCTCTATACCGCGAAGAACGCCGCGGACGTGCGCGAGAGCCGGGAGGCTCTCGCCGCGGTCAAGCGCTCGATCGACGGGCTGAAGCTGCAGCTCGAGAAGCAGGGGCGGCACATTACCCAAGGGGCCAAGGCCGACGAAGTCGCAATCATCCGCCAGCGCCTGGAAAGCCTCCACAAGGAAGTGGCCAAGATCGATGGCGGAACGCTCTTTGCCTCCCCGGCGGCCAGCGGCTCCGTGATCCTGAGCGCTCCGGGCAAGCAGGTCACGCAAAGGCTCGAGCCTTCACTCTGGGCTCCGGCAGCGGACGTCGATGCGTCTGACGGTGCGCTGCCCGAGTCCGGCACCGATGGCAGTCCCGTGGCCGAGTTGCCACGCTACGAAAGGTCCATCTCTCCCGAGGGCAAGCTCATACTCCGGAAGGTGCGGTAGGTCACCTACAGCGCCGTGCGTCTTATCAGACGCGCAAAGATCGCTGTAGCACTTTGAAATGCTGCATGTCTTTGTCCTTACATCGAGGTTGATTTAAGGAGACATGCAGTAGATTCGAGCTCCACCGCGCCACTTTCAGACCCGCGTGGGACGCGCCTTCACCGTCTTTGTCAGTCTGAGGCTCTCCGCCGGCGTCGGCCGACCCACATGAAATCCCTGGACCTGGTCGATGCGGAACTGCCGCATGAGCGCCATCTGTTCCTCGGTCTCGACGCCTTCGACCAGGATCTTGTGGCCGCGGTTTCGCACGAGTCCGATGATATCCCTGAGCATGGACTTGCCCTTCGGGGTGTCGCAATCATGCAGGAACGAGCGGTCGATCTTTACCGTGTCGAAATCGATCAGCCGCAGCCATGACAGGCCGGCGAAGCCGGTGCCGAAGTCGTCGAGCCATATTCGGACTCCCAGGGTCTTCAGGTCGCTGATGCAGCGCAGGACATCCGAATGCATCTCCATCTCGAGCCCCTCGGTGATCTCGAGGGCGAGCCTGCCTCCGGCGATCCCTGTTTCACCGAGAATAGCCGCGACGGAGGCTGCGAAGCCGGGCGATTTCAACTGGATCGGCGAGACGTTGACGCTGACGACGGGTACGCTTTCATCGGCCAGAATCTCACGGCAGACGGTCCTTATCGCCCAACGGCCAAGGTCCAGTATGGCGCCGGTCCGTTCGGCGATGGGAATGAACAGGCTCGGGGGTACCGAAGTGCCGTCGAGCATTCTCAGCCGCATCAGCGCCTCGACCGCGTCGATCTCGCCCGACGCGACATTCCGGATCGGCTGGTAGACCATCGAGACGAGCTTCTGGTCGACCGCGATCTTCAGCAAGGCCGCGATGTTCTCGCTCTCGTCGCTGGTATGCGGATCGCTCGGGTCGAACAGGCGGGCGCAATTGCGGCCGCTCGCCTTGGCACTGTAGAGTGCGCGATCGGCCTCGTGGATCAGCCTTTCGAGCTTGGAGCCCGTCTGGTTCCTGGTGAAGGCCGCGCCGACGCTGATGGTAACGACGGACACGCCATCCCGCCGCTGCTGATGCGGTAAGGCGAGTCTCTCGACGTTGCCGCGGATGGCCTCGGCCAGCTCGGCCGCCTGTTCGCTCGCCTGCAAACGCGCAAGCACGATGAACTCTTCGCCGCCGTAGCGCCCGATGCAGCCGTTATACGGCTCTATCGAATCCTTCAAAGCATTGGCGACGAGGACAAGGCAGCGGTCGCCTTCCTGATGGCCGTAGTGATCGTTGTACTTCTTGAAGAAATCGACGTCGATGAGAATCGCTGCGAAGCTGGTGCCGCGCCTTTGCCAGTCGCTCCAGTGGTCGCGCAGCTTCTGGTCGACCGCCCGGCGGTTGTCGAGGCCGGTCAGAGAGTCGGTGTGCGACAGCCTCAGCAGAGCCTTGCCTCGCTCGGAGGCCTCCTTGTGCTGAATTCTCGCCTCGACCGCATTGAGGAAGACCTTATAGCGCTCGCGGTTGAGTTTCCAGTTCACATAGGAGGTGAAGACGAAGCAGGAGAGATTGAACGTGCCGAAGGCGAGCCTGTAGGAAGCCTCTGCCGGGGGGAACGACAATACCGCGGCGAAAAAGATCAGAAGTATCGTGATCGACGCAAAAAGCGACAATCGAAACTGGAAGCTGAAGAACAGATTGACGCTCATCATGAAGATGGCGCCGAAGACCATGTAATAGGAGATGCTTTCGGTATCCGCCGTCATCATCGCGGGATAGAGCCAACCGGCATAGGCGACGACGATCGCCGCCGCGGCGGTGCAGTCGATCGAATCTGCAGTGGCATTCAGGCGAAACTGAAATTCCAGGAAGAAAAGCGCGACGACCGAAATCGCGAACCGGGCCGCTATCGTCAAGGCTGCGACGTCCGGCACCAGCAGGACATCCGTCACCGAAAACAGCAAATACACCGCAACCGCGGTCCAGAGCCCCTGTCTCGTGGCCTGCTTGCGCGCGCCTACGCCTTCTTCGCGGAAGAGCGTGCGCAATTCGGTTGATGCCGGTCTCGGCGGCTCATGATCGAGACCGATCTCAATTACGTCAGCCAACGTGTGCTTCATGCACGGATCCATCGCGTTGCGTCGCTTGCCCAGCACCCGCCATCCCTGGCGGTTTCATTTGCCGTCTGCATAGAAATTCAACGTACGGCAGGCAACATCATTCGGCACAATAGTGCAGGTCGATTAAGTTTTGCTGAATTCGCTGTAGATCAAATGTGAACACCGAAGTGTAGCAAGACATACCAATATGGTTCTTCGTTAACCATATTATGTGAAAACTTTAACGACCGCTGGCGCGCGTCGCAAACATGCGCATACTGTTAACAAACAGTTAACGGACGAGTTTTGCGTGACCCAATTTCAGATTCACTTCGACGGCGAAAGCCTGATCACCCCAGAGTCCATCACCACCGAACTTTCTCCCACCAGAACGGATTACCACGAAGAGCAGTTCGAAACCGGCAAGGCCGAGCTCGCCCTGGTGCTGTCGATTGCACGGCAGCAGATCGACCAGGGTCGGGATCCGGCGGCGATCATCCATCAGCTCATCGGGGCGCTTCATGGGATGCGCCGCAAGTTCGACCCGAGCGTCTGGCAGGCCCTGGTGCCACTCCTTCAGAACCACCCGATTTCGGCCTTCTTCCATGAGGATCCGTTCACGCGCTGGTCCTTCGAAAAGCCGCGCGGCTATTCCGGCGACGCTCAACTGATCGACTTCATATACGGCCACCCGAGCACCGCGGATGCGATCGCGGATGCTTCGCCGCTGGGGCGCGCCCTTTACGACTACACCAGGGCGGCGCCATCCTCGGTCGCCGTCCGGGAGCGACGTGATCTCTTGACCAGGCATGTGGACGAGGTCGCGGCAAAGCGGGGCGGAGAGACGGAGATCCTGACGATCGCGGCGGGGCATCTGCGCGAGGCCGACCGCTCGGTCGCCCTCAAGGAAGGCCGGATAAAGCGCTGGGTGGCTCTCGATCAGGATCCCTTGAGCGTCGGATCCATTGCGCGCGATTTCAGAGGAACCTGCATCGAGGCCATCGACGGTTCGGTTCGCGGTCTCCTGACAAGGGGCTATGATCTCGGCAAGTTCGACTTCATCTACGCTGCCGGCCTCTACGACTATCTTGCCGATAAGGTGGCGGTGAAGCTGACCCAGAAATGCCTGGAAATGCTGAAGCCCAACGGCGTCTTTCTTTTCGCCAATTTCGCCGACGACATTTACGACGACGGCTACATGGAGACGTTCATGAACTGGCAGCTGCTGCTGCGTTCGAAGGCGGACATGTGGAGGATCATCAATTCGAGCGTCGACCGCAATCTGGTCGATGCGCAATTGGAATTCGGCGAGAACCGCAACATCGTTTACGGCATTCTGCAAAAACGCTCGTGACAGCGGAAGCGCATGTCCTCGACTGGATTTTGGGGCATGCAGTGACCCAGAGTGTTACAGCGACCGTGCGCGCCCGATAAGCAGCGCGGCGCTGAAGGGCGCCGGCTTGATCTGATTCTACGATATTGAGACATGTGGCCCGGAAGCCATTGCGCTTCCGGGCCACATCCCGTCAGGTCCTGCCGCATCCAATTCAGCGCTGCGCGTCTTTTCAGACGCGCAAAGCTCGCTGTACGCTACGCATCGGGCTTTCCGAAAATCGGTCCGATCTTCGGGCCGATGCGCTAACGTTGCGCGTATTTCACGCTGTTCTTCATAAGTTCGAGATTGCGCGCCGTGATCTCGTTGGCCGGATCAAGCTCGTAGGCCTTGAGGAAGTAGCGCCGGGCTTTCGGCAGGTCGCCCCGCAGGAGATGGGAATAGCCGAGATTGTTGTAGTAGGTTGGCGTGTCGCCGATCATCCTGGCGAGCTGCACATAGGCCCTGTCCGCGGTATCGAACCTGCCGATCATGTCGGCCGAGGCGGCGAAGCCGAGCCACGCAGCCGGATCCTGCGGAAACACTGCAATCGCGCGCTTGTAAATCGCGTAAGACTTGCCGTAGTTCTTTTCCTTGAACTGCAGCTTGCCCGTCTTGATCAACTCGTCGTTCTTGTAGAAAGCGACGGCGGAATCATCCTCCAGCGTCTTTGCGCTGTCGCCGAAGGCTGCCACGTCGTCGAACGCCGCTGATTGGCACCCTGCCAAGACCATGCCTGCGACCAGCAGCGAAGTGATGCATGCGATTCGCGTTCTGACCTGCAATGCGATCATTCTTACCCCCAAATACACGGGTGCATGCTATCCAAGGCTGTGCCGCCACTCACGAAAAATCTTCCATGAGAAATGCTAATAAATGAAAAATGGGGAGGGTGCGTCGCATTAAAGCGACACATCTCGCCGTCCCGCACCGCCCTTTCAATAGAATTCCGGGGAAATTTGACCTCCCCGAATCAACGCGACAGTGCCGTCGCGTCTAATCAGATGCTCCAAGCTCGCTGTGGCGCTCTGTCTTCGTCTCAAGTATGGAAATCGATCCACGGAACATGCAGCGTCCATGGTAAGCTCCGGTTAAGCACCAGAAAGCATACTCCGCTCGATACCGCCCGCGTCTTTCAAGCGAAGAGGATGCACGCGCATGCCATCCACGGTTTCGAAGATTATTCGACTTGCCCCATGCTGTGTCTATACGGTGGCCGCCATCCTGCTCTTCAGCATGGTCCTGCTGGCGCAATTTCCGTCGAATGCAGCGGTCTGGTCGCTGTACATGACGCTTCTGCCTATCATACGCGAGCCGGTGTTCCTGCTTTTGGACGGGTTGGGATTTCACGCCGCACTTGCGCTGCTGGTGCTCGCGGCAGGCTTGGGGATCCATATCGCTCACCGGCCGGACCACTATCCGCGAATCCGATTCATCCATGCGCATGTCGCGCTGATTGCGATGATCGTCGGAGGGGTGCGGGCCATGAGCGCACAGGCCGGACTCGCTAGCTTTTCCGTTCCGCGGCTGCTGCGCGGCGACTGGTCGCTGCTGCCGATGACGAATTCGCCACTTTGGATCGCACTATCTCTTCTCGTTGCAGCCGCCTGCCTGATGTCCCATGTCGGGATCGTCAGGCGAATTCGGCTCTCCGCTTGAAGCGCGTCGCGTCTAGAGCGCAAAGGGGGCGTAACCAAAACCGCGAAGGCATTTCCTGCGATATGCGATCGATCGATGGCTAATGCTTCGACCTCGAGCCGATCCCGTCGAAAGGGGTGGGCCTAGCATGCAGATTTACCGATATTCCCTTGGGCATTGAAGGTTTAAGGAGCGGAGCGCGACCAAAGAGCCGCGCTGGTGGCACGGCCGCACGGCCGCAGGACAGGCGAGCCTTGTCGCAGGGCATCGCCATCTGCGGCCTATCCGCATCGGCACGCAGTTCCTCCAGGACTGCCAACGTCTTCAGGTGCCATGCGGCTTCCCGCGATTTCAACTTGCAACGGATGTGATCCGCATCGTCGGAGTCGATGTCCTCGAAGCTCAGGAATGTGGCGATCGCCGCCTCCCTGCGACCCGCGGCGAGGAGGCAAACGGCAAGTTTATAACGGATAACCGCTTGATGCGGATGGCTGTCAAGCAGGCTTTCGAAGGTTTCGCTTGCCTCCTGGTACATCCCCTGCGCCATCTGCGTGTCGCCCAGTCGATGCAGGATTCTGTCGTGCGGCGCGGTCGAAAGCAGGGCGCGATAGATATATTCCGCCTCTGCGAAGTCGCCTTTGTCGCAGCAGAGCTGCGCTAGTCCGTAGCGGGCATGGACATGCTGGGGGGCCGCCAGGACGATCTGCCGGTAGGCCGTCTCCGCTCGCTCAAGCGCACCCTGGGCATGCAGGTCTATGGCGCGTTCGAAGACAAATTCGATGCTGCGGTGATTGATGCTGTTGCCCAGATTGTGGCCGCTGCGGGTTTTCAGGAGCATACAGTGGCTGCCACCCTCCCGGCCACCGAGGTCGTTCCGCACCCCGCCGCCATCCTCGCGGACGAAGCGTTCCACCGGAAAGGCATGCAGCAACCGCTCAAGCCGCGGGGAGCCGGGATCAAGGAATTCCACCTTCATACGCGCCCAGTTCTCCTTGAGCAGGAGACCGGCGGATGCGTCCACCGCCTCGATCTCGAGGTCCGGCGTGCAGAGCAGCCCGGTGCGACCGGTGCCGCAATTGCCGATCATCGAGACTTCGTCGCAGAAGAGGCCGCTACCTTCATCCAGATACGTCGTCACTTCGATCGGCAGGAATGCGCTATAATGGGCGTCGGATTGCTCACGCCTAAGAGCGAGGAGGAACCATCGTCGCCGAGAGGAGAGATATTCGTCCAGCCACTTCCAGGAAAGGCAAGGATGGGCCTCTGGGTCGGTCCCGTATACTCCGTCCCAATCCTTGCGAATTTTTGTGAATTCATCAATGTCTTCGATAATATCGACGCGCATCGCCCTGCCCCGATAAAAAGAAAATTCTTAAAATAAAACACCATTATACCGCGGAAGTTCCGGCCGCGGATATTAGCCACTGGAGCGTGACTGCTACTAAAATCGAATATCGCTTCGATCATGCGTAGGGCGTAGCTGAAAACTTCGGTGAGTTACGGAGACCGGCCTGACGGAGTGCTTCCTGGACCGACCAGGTTCATGATTTTGTCTTGGCCCGAGGCAGCTTGCGTTACCGCTCCATGAAAGCGCGCGCCATGCTGTCACGGATCGGCTTCGTCAGATAATCGAAGAAGGTTCGCTCAGCGGTCTGAATGAGGATCTCGGCCGGCATCCCGGGGGTGGGTGCGAAACCGGGAACCCGCGAGAGCTCACGCACCGGAAGGTTGACCCTGGCGAGATAGACTTCACGCGCGCCTTCCTCTGCCGCATCCGGCAAGGAATCGGCAGAGACATAGAAGACCTCGCCGTCGAGCACCGGAGTGGTCCGCTGGTTGAGTGCGGTAAGCCGTACGGTTGCCTTCTGGCCAACCTTGACACTGTCGATCTGTGTGCGAAGGACCATTGCTTCGATGATCAAGGGTACATGCGACGGCAGGATTTCCAGGATGGGCTTGCCGCTTTCGATGACGCCGCCGGGCGTGTGGTAGTAAAGCCGGACCACGGTGCCGGAAACCGGGGCATTGATCGTGGCGCGGCGCAGGACGCTGGCCGCACCTCTCAGCTGCTCGCGAACTGAGTCGAGTTCCGCCTCCGCATTCTGCAGCTCTGCGAGGGCCGCCTCGCGATAGTTTTCCTCCGTCTGCCGGACCTGCTGTTCCTGCTTGAGGATCTGCGCGCCCGTTTCCGAAATCTCGGCCATCAGCCTGCCGATCTGCCCCTCGGCGTCGGCGATCGCTCGCTGGATGGACTTGATCTCTGTCTTGCGAATGAGGTTCTTCGCAAGCAGCGTCTGTTTGCCGGCATGCTCCTCCTTGAGGAGAGCGTGCTGCCGACGAACCGCGTCGAGCTGCTGCGCGTAGCCTTCAGCACGGAAGCGGAAACCCTCGATATTCTGTCGGAAAAGACCGATTTCCGCCTCGAGCTTGCTTTTCCAGGCGCTGAAATTCAGCTTCTGGCTGTTGATGATCGGGCCAATCTCGGCATCTTGCGCATTCTTGGCGAGGATCTCGGGCAGCTCAATCATATCGAGGCCCTGGATCTGGGCCATGAGGCGGGCGACGATTGCCTCGAGTCGCGCCCGCCGCAGGAAGAGCTGGCGTTCATTGGCGAGCGCTGCCGTTTCGTCGAGCCGGACCAGCGGCTGGTCAGCTTCCACATGATCGCCCTCGCCCACCAGGATCTCCTCGATGATCCCGCCTTCAAGATGTTGGATGATCTTGTTCTGGCCGGTCGCGACGAAACTTCCCTGAGCGATGACGGCTGCAGCCAGCGGCGCAGTGAAGGCCCAGACGCCGAAGCCGCCGAACGTGACCGCAAGAAGCACGAGCCCGGCCAAGGTCTGTCTCCAGATCGCCCGTGGGACTTCTGCATACCATTCAAGGTCATGAACTTTGACTGTGTCCGTCATGGTTTGCCTATGTCAGCTGGTTCTGGCTCAGCGGGGTGCCTTCGAGGCTCATGCCGCGGGCGGCAAGCGCCTTGAGCACGTCCTCGCGCATGCCGAAGAGGGCCACGGTGCCGTTCACGAGCAGCAGCACTTTGTCCACGCTGTTGAGGAGTGCCGGTCTCTGGGTGATTGTGATGACGGTGATTTTCTGCTCTCTGGCATGCTTGAGTGCCCGGGTCAGCGCCGCCTCGCCGGCAGCATCGAGATTTGAATTCGGCTCGTCGAGAACGACCATGCGCGGATTGCCGAAGAAAGCGCGAGCAAGCGCCACGCGCTGTTTCTGGCCGCCGGACAGAGGCGAGCCGTCTGCTGCGACGAACGTCTCGTATCCGTGCGGCAGCATGGCGATCATGTCGTGCACGTCGGCGAGCTTGGCTGCGGCATAAATTTCGGCGTCACTCGCCTCCTCCCGCATGCGGGCGATATTGGCCTTGATCGTGCCGGGGAAGAGTTGCACGTCCTGCGGCAAGTAGCCGATGTTTTCGCCGAATTGGCGCTGGTCCCAGTTCCTCAGGTCCATGAGGTCGAGCCGGACATTACCGGATGTCGGCAGGATGGAACCGACGAGCATCTTGCCGAGCGTCGTCTTGCCCGCGCCGGAACTGCCGATCACCGCGAGCGAATCGCCCGGACTGAGCGAGAAGGTTATGCCATTGAGGACGACGCGCTTGGTTCCCTGGGGTACGAAGAGCAGTCGTTCGACGTCGAGGCGCCCCTCGGGACGCGGCAGTTTCAGCCGCTCGAAGTTGAGGGGCGAGCTCTGCAGCAGCGATGTGATGCGCCCATAGGCTGCGCGCGACTGCACGACCTGGTTCCAGCCCTCGATTGCTCCCTCGATCGGTCCGAGCGCCCGTCCGGCGATGATCGAGGCCGCGATCACCATGCCGCCGGTAAGATGACCTTCCAGGGCGAGATTGGCGCCCCAGCCGAGCATCGTCACCTGGGTGAGGAGCCGCACTGCCTTGGAGATCGAAGCGAAGGCTATATTGCGGTCCTGCGCCAGCACCTGCGCCTTGAGCGAGCCGGCCATGTCCTTGCCCCAGATGCGAACGGCTTCCGGTATCATGGCGAGCGCATTGATGATCTGCGAATTGCGAGACATCGAGTCGAGGTGGAGGTTCGCCTTGGCCTGGAAATTGTTGGCCTCTCCGAAGGAAGCGGCCGTCGCCTTCTGGTTCAATAGGGTGATGACGAGGAGAACCAGGGCCGAGGCGATGACGATCGAGCCGAGATGCGGGTGGATAAGGAAGACCGCAAGGAGGAAGAAGGGCGCGATCGGCGCATCGAGGAAGGAAAGCAGCGTGCCCGAAACCAGGAAGGAGCGAAGCTGCTGCAGGTCGCCAAGCGTCTGATATTCGCGCCCGTTGCTGTGGAGCGAGGCCCGGGCGGCGGCGCTCAGGATCGGCGCGCCGAGCTGGGCGGCGACCTCCACCGCCGTCCGCATGAGGATCATGCGACGAACTCCGTCGAACACGGCCTGGAGGATAACCGCGCCGACGATCAGGGCCGTCAGCATGATCAGCGTGTCGACCGAACGGCTGGTCAGGACCCGGTCCGATATCTGGAACAGATAGATCGGTATCGCGAGCACCAGGACATTGGTGGCGATCGTGAAGATCATCACGATCATCAGGTTCTGTTTGATCGCTCTGAGCCCGGCCTTGAGGCTTGCCGAGAAGTCGACAGGTCCGAGTCTTTTGTGAAAGACGCCGCCGCTATTGCCGCCACCGCCGCCCGATCCACCCTTGTCGAGCGGTCGAGTCTCGGACTTGATGGGGCCGCGATCGCCATCGATCACGACCATTCCCGGAGCCGATGCCTTTTCCGTCTCGGCCTTGGATTCGGTTGGCGGCCGCTCGACCCGGTGCTCGGGCGCGTTCGCCTGCTGAATGGGCTGCTGCCTGGCGGAATCGCCGTCGCGCGGTCCATGCCGGACTCCGGCATTGTACGGGGGAACTGCCTGGGGCGTTCGTACTCTTTGCCCGCCTTCGGTGCTCGCTAAGGCCTCCGCCATTACGCTTTCTCCAATCGGCGATGCCGCAGGTATTGTACGCTCTTTGTTCAGGAGGGCAGCCGTCGTGCCGCGAAGCTGGCCGATCACCCCGTCGATCTTCCTGGCGGCGCGATCCAGCACATCTTCCCGGCTGTCGATCTCGCGGAGCAGCTGCTGCCCGGCAATCTCAGCGTCCAGCTTTTGCGGCGGTCGCTCTGCCTGGGTCTCACCCGAAGCACTCGCGTCGCCATCGCTCGCACATGCCTGCCGGTGAAGGGCGCGGTTGTCGGTCATGATCTCCCCCCGCGTCCCGATCAGGCAAGCATGCTGTGCATAGGATCGGCATTGTTTGTTTCGATTGAGGGCGAGGCAGCCGGCCCGCTATCCAGCGGTTGGGGTCCGGGCTCGGGCGCCATCATGTCCTCGCCGAGGAAGGCCACCGCCTCGCTGACCAGCGCGTCGGGATCCTGGCCCCCAAGATAGGGCTCGCTCTCAATCAGTTCCGCCTGGATCAACACCTCGTCCGAATAGGCTTCTCCTCCGACATAAATCGTCTTGCCGGTGTCGACATCGACAATGCCGGCGTGATTGACGAGCGTGTTCGAGCCGGTCGATATCATCCAATCCGCGTCGGAACCTTTTGCCAGCGCGTTTTTCGCCAACGCAACCTTGTCGCTGTCTCCGAGGATGTTGGTCTGCTTGACGTAGTTGAGATTGATGAGGTCGCCCGATACATGAAGTACCTTCAATCCCTTCAGTCCGGCGAACACGTCGTCTCGCAGGACCTCGGCGGAGGCCGATTTCTTACCATCCGCCAGATCACTGAGTGCATCGAGATAGGATTGCGGCAGGGGTTTGACGCATGTGGCGCCGCCGGCCTCGACGATGCCCGCATAATTCCAGAGCAGGTTGCCTCCGGCGGAAACGGATCCCTCGCCGCTCGTTCCGAAGCCGTTGACGGCGCCGACGAGATCGTTGTCCAGCAGGATGTTCAACTGCTGGATGATGTTGGCATCATAGAGGTTCCCGCCGATGAACATCAGATCGTAGTAGGATCCCAACTCCGCAAGCGAGACCTTGTTGAGCGCCGTATTGCCGCCGGCGACGATGGAGGTGGTAGCACCGGAGCATGCCAGAACAGCAATGTCCTCGTCAGACATGAAGGTGAACTGCTCGAGCCAGTTCACGATCATCAGGTCTCCCTTGATCTCGGTGACGACCCAGCCTTTCGGGAAGTCGCCCGATGCTGCCTGCGTGTTCTCGCCGGTCGACGGATCCAGGTGCTTGAACATCGCGATGTTGAAGGCCTGGGTCGGATTCCCCTGCGTCAGCGTCCAGTTGTTGAGAGATGCGCTCAGAAGATCGCTGTCGTACCAGGCATTGATCTGGACGATCGCGTTGAGCTCGACATGGTCGCCGGCAACGGCGAGGACGTGCGACTGCAGCCAGTTGTTCGTCAGCACTACGGAATTGACCAGTGTGTTGCCGCCGGCTTCGAGCTCGACCGACGCTTCGATGGTTACCGTCCCGCCGCCCGAGGCAAAGGCGCCGCTCGCCTCGGTGGAGGTAGCCGGCGAAGCCTCCGGAGACTCCTCCGGCGCCGGGCGGTAATCTTCGAAGCGGGGGGCCTCATCCACCAGCTCTCCATTGACGTAAATGCCGTCGATCGCTCCGGATTTGGCGATGAACACGGTTTCCTGTCCGCCTTCTTCTGCGGCATATGCATCGAGTTCCTGCGATGCGGTGTGGATGAAGGCGGCAAGCTCGCCAGCGGACCCCGGCTCTTCCGCGCTTTCGAGCGGCGACGCTTGCTGCGCGCCTTGGATGAGGTCGGCCAACAGGACGCTGTCGTCCGTCCGCAGGCTGAACTCCAATCCATGGCCGCCAAGGCTGACGACGTCATTATCCGACAGCCGTATATATTGTGAGTTGAATACGGCGACCGAGCCGGGTGGATCGATCTGCAGTTCCCCCGTGCGTGAAGCGGACGTCGACCAGTGCTGGGCGAGAGAGGCAGGCTTGGAAAATTCGGCTACCTGGCCGGAAGACGGAAGCTGCGGGGGGGAAAGAGAGACATATGACCACGGAGCCACTCCGACCAACTCCGGCGCGAGCGGCTGATAGAGAACCTCGGGGTTGAAGTCACCAAGTTCGTAAGGTGCCTTCACCACGACCGGCACGGATGGCAACTCCGGCGGTTCGGGCCGGACCGCCTCAAGTGCCTTGAATTCCTCGTAGGCATCACGCAGGCGCATCTCTTCGAACTTGATTTCGAAGAGGCCGATGAAATGGGCTATGGCCTCCGTCGCCCTGTCGAAATGCAGAGTCATCGTCAGCCCCTTTACCTGCATTACTTGCGGCGCTGTTGGACTGCGCGAGGCCAACTCGCGCAGTCCGGTTCAATGACCGATTCCGAAGTTGTGAACCGGCGTCGTGTCACATTCAGGCGTCGTCCTCGCCTATGACCGACGTGTTGTAGTTGCCGCCGACGATTGTCATGTCGACGGTGTTGCCCTGCAGGTTGGCGCCGAGGACGATCTGCTGGTTGAAGGCGTTGGTGTCGATCACGGCATCGGCCGTTGCCGAGGAAATCCCCTCGACGAAGCCATCGTCACCATTGTGAGAGCCCCATACGCCGGCATTGCCGTTGCCGCCGTCTCCGGTCGTGGCAGTGCCGCCGCCGCCGCCGCCACCGCCTGCGCCGCCGATGGCATCACCTACCGTGCCACCCGTGGCGGAAGCGTCGCCGGCCCATGCACCGGAGAGAGCGAGGCCGCCGTCGCCTTCACCGCCCGTCGCCGTGCCCGTGCCGTTACCGGCTCCACCGCTACCGGTCGTTCCGCCATCCGCGGAAGCATTGGCATTACCGCCGTCGCCACCGAGGCCGGCCCCGAGGCCGACGCCCGTACCGGCGCCGAAACCGGCACCCAGCGCATTGCCGCCATCTCCTGCATCGCCGGAGGTGCTGTTGGCATTGCCCGTTTCGCCGGCAGCCGTGCTGTTGCCGCCATTATTGCCGCCGGCGTTGCCACCGTCATTGCCGATGTTCAGGATCGGGATCCCGAAGTCGGCATCGATGCCATCGCCACCTTCGCTTTCTGCTTCGGCATCGTCACTCTCGATATCGCCGGAGTCGGCATCGTCCGCTTCGCTGTTGCCGCCGTCACCACCGGCTGCGGCACCGATGCCGAGGCCGACACCAAGCCCGAGCCCAACGCCGGTGCCTGCAGCGCCGGCTCCGCCGGTGCCGCCGTTCGCGGTCCCGCCGTTCGCGTCACCGCTGTCGCCGCCGACGCCGACGCCGACGCCCAAGGCGATGCCGCCGAGGCCGTCGCCGCCGTCCGCGTCGCTTTCGGCTTCGCTCTCGGCATCACCGCCACCTGCGAAGCCGCCGAAGGCGAGGCCGCCGTCGCCGCCGTCGCCGCCCTCGGCATCGGCATCGTCGCCGCCTCTGCCGCCGTCAGCTTCGGCATCGATGCCGTCGTCGGAGGTGGCAGTGCCACCGGTGGCATTGCCGCTCTGGGTCAGCGTGCCGTCGTTGGAAACGCCATGCAGATGGTCGTCATCCGACATGATGGCGGACTGGCTGATGACGTTACCGACATCGTTGCCGGCGCCGTTGAGCGCGCCGTCGAGGATGTCCTTGAAGCTCACGCTGGCCATGCCGTGGATGGTGGAATTGTCCACATCGACGAAATCGTCATCGGACGGCTCATAGTCACTCAGATCGAGATCGACGTCCACATCCACGTCCACGTCGGTCGTGCTCTCAACGTCGACTTCCGTATCGGACTTGTTGAGATTGGCATTGAGATTGACGTTCCCGTTTCCGTTGTAGTTCCCGTTGCCGTTCTCGTTACCATTATAGGATTCACTGTACTGGCTCTGGGACTGACCTTGGCCTTGGCCTTGGCCTTGGCCCTGCCCCTGGCCTTGGCCCTGCCCCTGCCCTTGTCCCTGATCCTGGCCCTGATCCTGACCCTGGTCCTGACCCTGGTCCTGGCCTTGATCCTGGGCCTGGAGCTCGAGTTGCGCCTGAAGCTCGGCCTGAGCTTGTCCCTGACCTTGTCCCTGGTCCTGATCCTGACTTTGAGACTGGTTGTCCCACGGCCACAAGAAATTCTTCTTGCTCATAAAAATGTCCTCAAGTTGAGGCCGCGACAGCCGAGCCGCTGTCATCTCTCACGCGGATTTGAGCCGTGCGCGGACCTGTTGAAGTTGAAATCTGAAATGGAAAAATCCGAATCGCCAAGCCAACAGAACGCGTGGCCGGGATCCGGCGTTCAAGTGTTGCTGGCATTACCTCCCTTGTTTATCGGGAGCAGTCATCCAGGGAATTTCGAGAGGGGCATTCGGCCCTGAAAACGCAGAACTGCTCAACGCAAACCGAGGTTTCCTGCTCTCATTATGCAGGGAAAGTCTGTTGCCAACCGGGGTCAATTGTAAGCTGTAAGTTCGGGTTAGCCCTGGTAGGCTAGTTTCACGACGGTTGGTCACCCGAAAGAGAGGGTTGCGGAAGTAGCACCCGTAGGAAACTCTTTCGATGTTGGCCGCTACCGCCTCGGACGTAGTCTCGGCCAGTCGATTGCGAGCGCGGGACGTATGTTTGGGAGTCGGTGGTCGGAAATGCGCTACCCTGTAAGAAGCGGTATAAGAAGCGGTTCGGTGCGCGACACCCAAGCTCATACGGCCCCATGAAGAAATTTCACGAGATCCTTCTCCTGGTAGGTCAACTGAACTACACGTGGACAAACACGGAGAGCCTACTCATTTACTTGATTGCCGGCCTTGCCAAAGTCGACAAGGAAACGGCGATCGTGATTTTCCTGACACTGAATACGACCCGCGCCCGCATCGAACTCGTCGAACGGCTCGCCAAAATGCCGAAGACGCCGCCCGATCGCCGGCGGGAAATCCTGTCCGTAACGCAGCAGCTAGGTCGCCAGGCCAAGCTCAGGAACAAATACAGCCACTGCATCTATTCCTTCGATGAGACCGGGCAGCAGGCGAGCACCCAGTTGATGGCCATCTTCGACAGCAAGGATACGATCAAATACGGCAAGATCGAGCAGATCGACGACGCGGAGATTGCAAGGATCAACGAGGCGATCGAACAGATCATGAAGATCAACAGGGAGATCTGGGGGATTGTCGATCGTTATTCCTTCCCACGCTGAGCAGCGGTCGAGAAGGACAGCAGAAGGAGCCAGCACCGAAACCCCGTCATCTTTATAGGATTCTTGGGCGCTGGCTCTCATCATTCGAGATGAACATTGCTTGTTCATCTCCGGGAGTTTCGATCGTTCTTTTATTTGTGCCAGTATTCCTGCGTGAGCATGGAGTACATGCCCTAAATTGGTAGGTGTTGAAATTTATAGTCATACTATTAGTCATACGAACGCAATATAGATACTTCAGAACTTACGCGAGACTGGTCAGAAGACGCATAGAACTACATGCGACGGTTACAGTTTGGTCCGGAATGGGAGCAAGTGAAAGATACCAATTATGGTTAGTCCCGGCAGCCGGTCGAAGGATCAGACATGATGGGGGCATACCGTTATGACCTGCGGCGGCGCAAGGCCGCACGGCGTTCCGGAGTCCTTGGCGACAAGCCTTAGCACAATGTTAATATTGCGAATTCACGGCCGCCTGGGTTAGGGGATGGCAGTGAAAACGGAAGCTCAGCTCTCTGGTGACTTCACCTCGCCGGTCAATACGAGACCTTTGCTCCACCGGGGGTAAGCCGTCTGGGGCCCGCCTTGAGCCGCTGCCTACCAAGATTGTCGGTGCAACTGCTAGCCCATAGTGAGTAGGGAAGGGGCGTGGAGCGGGCCCGATTGGCGCGGGTTTTGACCCGAATTCGACTGTCGTTCTCCGATCGATGGAATGGGGGGCGGAGGTGGGCAACCTGGAGTATCCCCTGAAAACACAAGGGCACCGATTGACGCGAAGGCGCCGCAATGGTTAGCGTTCGCCAGCGAACAATTCAGTCTGATTCGCCCAAAATTGGTGCATTCTGGACCGATTTATACGCGAGAGCGGCTCCAGTCTAACCCTTTTGGGCTGTTTCCCATCCCCCATATTTACGATACATTAGCCACCTCGACATTTTTCGTGACTATGTAAGTTCGCTTTTCATTCGAAAACATTTTTAGCAGGGCGCCCTCATACCCCTTTAAAAAGAGGGGGTGCCCAAGGAGGGGATAATGTACCGAACGGGCTCGGGTTTGAGCGATTTTGAAGATAACAGCAAGGTTTTAGCAAAGAAAAGCAAGATCGTGATGCTCGCCAGAGCGGATCTGTTGGCGGAGTGCCTGACTCAGGCTATCAGCACCCGCTTCCAGGGCCACGAGGTGGTAAGCCTCTCGGAGGCGGACAGCCTGCTCGACGGCAATCTCGACGATGTGGCGCTCGTCATGCTTTACCGCATACCGGCGACGACCTTCCCATCGGTCATACGGACGATCCATGAGTTCCACCCGCGGTCTTCGATCGGCCTCGTCGTCGAGAATGCGGACGAGGTCGATACGTCGATTGCGGGCTTCGTCGACGAAGGGCTGATCCATGGCGTGCTGCCGTTGAATCTTCATCTTGACGTCTGTCTGACCGCCATCGACCTTCTGATGAAGGGGGGCGAGCACTTTCCGGCGGCCCTGCTAAGGCGCTTGGCGCCCAAGAGCGCGGGTCTCCCGTCTCGTCAGGAGGCGAGCGTTGCTGCGCTGCCTTCGGCCCAGAGGAGCGACATCGGCAATGGCGTGCTGACGACGCGTGAGATCCAAATTCTGGACCTTATCTGCATGGGCACGCAGAACAAGATCATCGCCGATCGCCTCGGTCTCTCCGAAAACACCGTCAAGGTCCACGTACGAAACATCTATAAGAAGATGAATGTGCGTAACCGGACTGAAGCAGCATCGCGCTATTTCAGGCATGACGGAGATGCGAACCCGCCGCGTTGGCACAACTGACTCCACCGACACCTTTCGTGGGAGCGACAGGCATGCGGCTGATCCAAGCTACCTCGCCGTGCGTTTCATCAGACGCACGGCGTTAGTTTTTGGCGTGACGGTTGCGGGCTTTCAAGGACGATGATCGATTCCTACGGGTGGTGCGGGCGGAAAACTGCGCGCACTTTCCGCACCCGCTATTCGGCCGCCTCGGGTTTCTTGAGGGCGCCGCGGCGGATCTGGTCGGCTTCGATCGATTCGAACAGCGCCCGGAAATTACCTTCGCCGAAGCCCTCATCCCCCTTGCGCTGAATGAATTCGAAGAAGATCGGCCCGATCACCGTTCTCGAGAAGATCTGCAGCAGGATCTTCGTCATGCCGCCATCGACTACGCCCTCGCCATCGATCAAAATGCCGTGCTTCTTCATTCGATCGATCGGCTCGTCATGACCGTGGACGCGCGCGTAGGACATCTCATAATAGGTGTCCGGCGGTCCAGGCATGAATTTGAGTCCGTTCTCCGCCAGCCGATCGACTGCGTCGTAGATCGCCTCGGTGCCGACGGCGATGTGTTGGATGCCTTCGCCCTTGTACTTCTTCAGATATTCCTCGATCTGGCTCGTCTCGTCCTTCGACTCGTTCAGAGGAATGCGGATCTTGCCGCAGGGTGAAGTGATCGCGCGGCTCAAGAGCCCGGTCACGCGACCGTCTATGTCGAAGAAGTGGATCTGCTTGAAGTTGAAGAGCTCGCGATAGAAGGCCCACCACTTATCCATATTGCCGCGATAGACGTTATGGGTCAGGTGGTCGAGATAGTAAAAGCCAACGCCTTCGGGTCTTGGATTGCGCTCGCCCAGCCATTCGAACTCGGCGTCGTAGGCGGAGCCCTTCTCTCCATAGGCATCGACAAAATAGAGAAGCGAGCCGCCGATACCGATGATTGCCGGAACATCGAGGGTCTTGTCCTTGCCGGTATAGGGCTCGGCTCCCTTGGAGACCGCGTGCTCGAAGGCATGTTTCGCGTCGACGACACGCCAGGCCATGGACGGCGCGCAGGGACCGTGCCGGTCGACGAAGCGCATCGCGTGCGAGCCGGCGTCCGCGTTCAGGACGTAGTTGATGTCGCCCTGGCGCCAGACGGTGATGTTCTTCGTCCTGTGCTTCGCGACTGGGGTGTAGCCCATGCGCCCAAAGAGCTCTTCGAGCCGTTCCGGCTCAGGATGGGCGAACTCGACGAATTCAAAACCGTCCGTGCCGGCGGGGTTTTCCGCCGAGATCGTGGCGGGCGGGGCTTCATGCGGGAATGGGCCCATCGCAGGTCTCCTTTCAATCCTCCAGACTTTGCTGGAGTATGACGCAGATTCGATGCATGATGCTTGTATTCTTGCGTGACTTGGCGGAGATTGCGCACAAAGCATGCACAATTTGACCGAAGGATGCGTGTATGGAGCAGCTTGACGGATTCGACCTCAAGATCCTCAGCGAGTTGCAGCGCGATGGTCATCTGACCAACATTGAATTGTCGGAGCGGATCGCGTTGTCACCCTCCCAATGTTCGCGGCGGCGATCAAGGCTCGAGGCGGAAGGCTATATCACGGGTTACCAAGCGCAGATCGACCGACAGAAACTCGGGCTCGACTTGATGGTCGTCATTTCGGTGACGCTCGCCACCCATAATCGCGACAATGCCAAGCGTTTCGCCAAGCTCGTCTCCGGGCTGCCGGAGGTTCTGGAAGCCTATGCGCTTACCGGCGAGATGGACTATCACCTGCGGGTCGTCACCCCCGACCTCGCCGGGCTTTCGCGCTTCGTCAACGACGTTCTCCTGCCGCATGATAGTGTCCAACACGTGAAGACGTCGATCGTGCTCGACACGCTGAAGAGCTTCGGAGGGTTGCCGATACCGGAGCGGGCAAAGTTCTAGAGAACGGCACTTTAAAGCCCCGCCCCCGCTCTCACCGGCGGACGTGGGGAGGATCTCGTCCGGGGCGCTCTTTCGCTTTGGCCTCACGCCTATCGCACACGGTTCTTCATAACCCTTTCAACTGCGCCAAGGCCTTTGGAGAGCGCTTCCAAATTCTTGGCGCCAATCATCGAAATCAACTCGGCCTGATAGCCGCTCGCAAGCTCCGTCAACTCGCTGTAGGCCTGCTGGCCTTGAGCTGTAAGCGCCAGGTGCTCGAAGCGACGGTCGCGACCATCTTCCTCTCGTTGCAGCCAACGGCGCTGCTCGAGGCTGAAGACGGCGCGGCTCACCTTCGTCTTGTGCATTGAGGAGTGTGCACCGATTTCGGTCGCCGTCATGCTGCGGCCGGATGAACCGAGTGCCGCGAGCGTTCGCCATTCGGGACGGGTCAGCTGATAGCGCGTCTTGTATTGCGCGGCAAAGCGCAGCGCGACGAACTCTGCCGCCCGATTCAGCCGATAGGGAAGGAAGCCTTCCAGGTCAAAGGTCTGCATGCGCCACCCGTTGATAGTTACAAAATCAATGGTTACGATCGCAACTAATATACGGAGGCGAAGCGGAGGTGCAAGCCATGTTGGACCACTCGGAAAAGCGACGCGCGATGGATGCCGGCCAGGAACGGGCGCCCGCTTACATGTCAGGCTTCGGCAATGACTTCGAGACCGAAAGCCTGCCCGGAGCGCTTCCCCAGGGGCAGAATAGCCCGCAGAAGTGTGAATACGGGCTCTATGCCGAGCAGCTTTCCGGCTCGCCCTTCACGGCACCGCGCGGTACGAACGAACGCTCTTGGCTCTACCGCATCCGGCCAAGCGTGCGGCATACCGGGCGTTTCAAGAAAATCGGCTATCCGTGTTGGAAAACGGCACCGCACGTGGTCGAGCATTCGATGGCGCTCGGGCAACTACGCTGGGGCCCGTTGCCGGCACCTTCGGAGGAATTGAATTTTCTCGAGGGCATCCGAACCATGACCACTGCGGGCGACGCGCTGACGCAGGCCGGCATGGCTGCGCATGCGTATGCGTTCAATGTCGACATGGTGGACGACTACTTTTTCAATGCGGACGGAGAGCTGCTGATTGTGCCGGAAACCGGCGCCATCCGCGTGTTCACAGAGCTCGGGAAAATGGACGTGGCGCCGTCGGAAATCTGCCTCGTGCCGCGCGGCATGATGTTCAAGGTTATTCGCCTCGGCGAGGAGACGGTCTGGCGCGGTTATATCTGCGAGAATTACGGCGCCAAGTTCACACTGCCCGACCGAGGCCCGATCGGCGCCAATTGCCTTGCCAATCCGCGCGACTTCAAGACGCCGGTAGCCGCTTACGAGGACAAGGAGACGCCCTGCCGGGTGCAGGTGAAGTGGTGCGGCTCCTTCCATATGGTCGAGATCGGCCATTCCCCGCTCGACGTGGTCGCGTGGCACGGCAACTACGCGCCCTATAAATACGACCTCAAGACCTACTCGCCGGTTGGCGCCGTCCTCTTCGACCATCCCGATCCGTCGATCTTCACGGTGCTGACGGCACCCTCGGGGGAGGAAGGAACGGCCAATGTTGACTTCGTCATCTTCCCGCCACGATGGCTGGTGGCCGAGCACACCTTCCGTCCGCCCTGGTATCACCGAAACATCATGAGCGAGTTCATGGGGCTGATCTACGGTCGCTATGACGCGAAGGAGGAGGGCTTCGTGCCCGGTGGCATGAGCCTGCACAACATGATGCTGGCCCATGGCCCGGATTTCTCCGGTTTCGAGAAGGCGTCGAACGGCGAGTTGAAGCCGGTCAAGCTGGACAACACCATGGCGTTCATGTTCGAGACCCGTTTCCCGCAGCAACTGACGAGGTTTGCGGCGGAGCTCGAGACGCTGCAGGACGACTATGTCGACTGCTGGTCCGGTCTCGACCGGAAATTCGACGGCACGCCCGGAATCAAGTGACTTCCAGCGGCACTCCGTGACATGCTGCCGAGCTCCATCCGCGCCGTTCGGAGCGGGTCAACACCATGATCGGAAACACCATGAAACTCGCGACGCTGAAAGACTCCACCCGCGACGGCAAGCTCGTCGTGGTCTCGAAAGATCTCACCCGTTGCTCCGAGGTGGGGCATATCGCCCGCACGCTGCAGGCGGCGCTCGACGATTGGGCGCATGTGGGGCCGCGGCTGGCACGCGTTGCCGAGGGGATCGAGACCGGTTCGCAACCGACCATGCGTTTCCATGAACACGATGCCGCCTCGCCGCTGCCGCGGGCCTTCCAGTGGGCGGACGGTTCGGCCTACGTCAATCACGTGGAATTGGTACGAAAGGCGCGCAATGCCGAGATGCCGGCGAGCTTCTGGACCGACCCGTTGATCTATCAGGGCGGCTCCGACAGTTTCCTCGGGCCTCGCGATCCGATCCTGATGGCCGACGAGACCTGGGGGATCGACATGGAGGGAGAGGTCGCGGTGATCGTCGACGACGTGCCGATGGGGGCGACGCTCGACGACGCACGGGAAGCGATCCGTCTCGTTCTGCTCGTCAACGACGTTTCGCTGCGCAGCCTTATCCCGGCCGAGCTCGCAAAGGGGTTCGGCTTTTACCAGTCCAAACCCTCTTCCGCTTTTTCGCCGGTTGCAGTGACGCCCGATGAGCTGGGCGAAGCCTGGGATGGCGGCAGGTTGCATCTGCCGCTTCGCGTCGACCTCAATGGCAAACCCTTCGGCCGCGCCAATGCGGGTATCGATATGACCTTCGATTTCCGAGAGCTCATCGTTCATGCCGCCCGCACCAGACCGCTTTCGGCCGGCACGATCATCGGCTCGGGTACAGTCTCCAACAAGCTCGACGGTGGGCCAGGCAAGCCGGTCGCGGAAGGGGGTGTTGGCTACTCCTGCATTGCCGAATTGCGCATGATCGAGACGATCGAAAATGGTGCGCCGCAGACCTCATTTCTCAAATTCGGCGACGTCGTGCGGATCGAGATGAAGGATCAGACCGGACACTCGATCTTCGGGGCGATCGAGCAAAAGGTGGAGAGATACGAGCGCTGATGCGGCGGGAAGGGAGGCCAGGCAATGAACGAAGCCGTTCTCTACGACTATTGGCGCTCCTCGGCGAGTTATCGCGTGCGGATCGCGCTCAATTCGATCGATCAAGACTATCGCTCCGTTCCGGTTGATCTGCTCGCCCGCCAGCACCGGAGGGGAGAGCATCTCGCCCGCAATCCGCAGGGACTCGTGCCCGTGCTGGAGATCGACGGCGCGCGCTTCACGCAATCGCTCGCCATCGTCGAGTATCTTGCCGAAACGCGGCAAGGCACGGGCTTCCTGCCTGTGGACGCGGTTCACCGCCAGCGGGTGCGTGCGCTCTCCTATGCCATCGCCATGGATATCCATCCCATCTGCAATCTCGGGGTCGTCGCGCATGTGATGGCCTCCGCGGGCGATGGCGAGGCGGCCCGGCGAACCTGGATGCAAAAATTCATCGGCGAGGGGCTTTCGGCTTTCGAGCGCCTGCTCGATCACCCCTCGAGCGGAACCTTCTGCCATGGCGACCAGCCGACCATGGCGGACATCTGCCTCGTGCCGCAGGTGTATAACGCCCGTCGCTGGGAGGTCGACCTCTCGGACTGCCCGCGGATCGTCGCCATCGACGCGCACTGCGCAGCAATCGACGCCTTCGCCCGCGCCCATCCCGATCGGGCAAAGCCTGAGCCCTGATCTTTCGTTCAAGATTTTTTCGTCACAATGGGCCGTGGCCGGTTCCGTCCAGCCGATGTCGCGAATGGATCGGCGGGCCAGAAAACGTCACGCTAGTTTTTCGCGACTGCCCGAGAGGCCGGAAACACCTCCTGAATGAGAGACCATCGATGAAAAGCTATGTGCTGACCGTCAGCTGTAAATCCACCCGCGGCATCGTCGCCGCCGTTACCGGCTATCTTGCGGAAAAAGGCTGTTACATCAGCGACAGCTCGCAATTCGATGATCTCGAAACCGGTCTCTTCTTCATGCGGATCTCCTTCATCAGCCAGGAAGGGGCGAAGCTTGAGGAATTGCGCGAGGGCTTTCAGCCGGTTATCAAGCGCTTCGACATGATGATGGAGATCCGCGATTCCGAAGAGCGCATGAAGGTGCTGCTGATGGTGTCGCGCTTTGGCCATTGCCTGAACGATCTGCTCTACCGCTGGAAGATCGGCGCGCTGCCGATCGACATCGTCGGCGTCGTCTCCAACCACTTCGATTACCAGAAGGTTGTCGTCAACCACGACATCCCCTTCCACTGCATCAAGGTGACGAAGGAGAACAAGCCGAAGGCGGAAGCGCAGCTGATCGAGCTCGTCGAGCAGACCGGCGCCGAACTCGTCGTGCTCGCCCGCTACATGCAGGTCCTCTCCGACCAGCTCTGCAAGAAGATGTCGGGCAAGATCATCAACATCCATCACTCCTTCCTGCCGAGCTTCAAGGGCGCCAATCCCTACAAGCAGGCCTATGAGCGCGGCGTCAAGCTGATCGGCGCGACGGCCCATTACGTCACCGCCGATCTCGACGAGGGCCCGATCATCGAGCAGGACATCGCCCGCATCACCCATGCGCAGTCGGCCGAGGATTATGTCTCGATCGGCCGCGACGTCGAAAGCCAGGTGCTGGCGCGAGCCATTCACGCCCATATCCACCACCGCACCTTCATCAACGGTAACCGCGTCGTCGTCTTCCCGCCGAGCCCGGGGTCCTACGCGTCCGAGCGGATGGGCTAATTCGCAATCGCCGCTCGCCCCAACTTGCGGGCGGCCCCACATTGCCTCGCCGGATCAGGCGGCTATATTCGCTTGGATCATGGCGTGGACGAGATTCGTCCCTCACCTAGCCCTCTCTCCGCAGGCGGGGAGAGGGGACATTGAGGCCGCGGCATATCCCTTGTCCACGCGCGGAGAGAAGGTCGCGGCAGCGGATGAGGGGGCGCTGAATACACTTTCTCGTCCCGCCAGAGGAAGGCCGATCGATCGTCGGCCGCGTGGGAGGACCAAGATGAGCAATCGCGATCCGGTCGTTATCGTGTCGGCGGCGCGCACGCCGATGGGTGCTTTCCAGGGCAGCCTCAAAGACATGACGGCGCCGGAACTCGGCGCCGTCGCGCTCAAAGCGTCGCTCGATGGCGCCAGCCTCGATGCCGTGGACGAAGTCCTGATGGGCAATGTGCTGCCGGCCGGCCTCGGCCAGAACCCGGCCCGGCAGGCGGCGCTTGGGGCCGGTCTTGGCCCGGAGACGCCATCGACCACCGTGTCGAAGGTCTGCGGCTCCGGCATGAAGGCGCTGATGCTCGGCCATGACGCGCTCGTTTCCGGCAGCGCGTCGGTCGTTGCGGTCGGCGGCATGGAGTCGATGACCAATGCACCCTACCTCTTGCCCAAGGCGCGCGGCGGCTTTCGGCTCGGCCACGGCGAGGTCAAGGACCATATGTTCCTCGACGGGCTGGAGGACGCCTATTCCGGTCGGCTGATGGGCACCTATGCGGAGGATACGGCCCAGCATTACCAGTTCTCTCGAACGGACCAGGACGCTTTCGCCCTGCGCTCCCTCGAACGGGCAAGGAAGGCGGCGGAGGACGGATCCTTTGCCGATGAAGTGGTCGCGATCGTCGATGGCGGCAAACGCGGTTCCGCCAATCTCGATCGCGACGAGCAGCCGATGAAGGCCGATCCGGCAAAGATACCGAAGCTGAAGCCCGCCTTCCGCAACGACGGCAGTGTCACAGCCGCCAACTCCTCGTCGATCTCGGACGGTGCGGCGGCGCTCATCCTGATGCGGGCGAGCGAGGCGGAGAAACGCGGGCTGACGCCGATTGCGATTGTCGCCGGCCATGCCGGCCATGCGCAGGAGCCCGCGTGGTTCACCACGGCGCCGATCGGCGCGATCGACAAGCTCCTGGACAAACTCGGCTGGGAAAAGCGCAGCGTCGGGCTTTACGAGATCAACGAGGCCTTCGCCGTCGTCGCCATGGCGGCGATCCGCGATCTCGGACTTTCCGGCGACATCGTCAACATTCATGGCGGCGCCTGCGCCCTCGGCCACCCGATCGGCGCCTCAGGCGCCCGCATCGTCGTGACGCTGCTCAATGCCATGCGCGCGAACGCGGTGAAGCGCGGCATCGCCTCACTCTGCATCGGCGGCGGCGAGGCGACGGCGGTGGGGCTGGAGTTGGTGGAGTAGGTCTGGGAATTTGGCCCCCCGCCCTAGCCCTCTCCCCGCTTGCGAGCAGAGGGGACGAGGACGTGCCTTCGTTTTGCCTGCACTGCGGTTCGATATTCCGAGCTGTGGTTTGGCTTGAAAAGCGCGTGAGAGTGGTGGAGAGGGCGGCACTGTCCCTTCGCCCTGCTTGCGGGGAGAAAGTGCGGCAGGCTGATGAGGGGGCCACCGTCCGATTCAAGTTAAATATGCAGCGCGTACCCCAGGCCCTTGAACGCGGCCTCCTGCAAAGCCTCCGACTGGGTCGGATGCGCGTGGATGGTACCGGCGATGTCTTCGAGCCGCGCTCCCATCTCGATTGCCAAGGCGAATGTGGCCGAAAGCTCCGAAACGGCGTGTCCGACCGCATGGATGCCGAGGACGAGGTGGTTGTCGGCGCGGGCGACGACGCGGACGAAGCCTTCCTCGGAAAGCGTCGTCATGGCGCGACCGTTTGCCTGGAAGGGGAATTGCCCGATCCTGACTTCGATACCGGCAGTGCGCGCCTCTTCGGGTGAGAGGCCGGCGCTGACGATCTCCGGATCGGTGAAGCAGACCGCCGGGATGCAGCGCTTGTCCCAGCTTCGTTTGTGTCCAGCGACGATCTCGGCGACCATTTCCCCTTGGGCCATGGCGCGATGGGCGAGCATCGGTTCCCCAGTGACGTCGCCGATCGCGAAAATGCCACGCATCGAGGTGCGGCATTGGTCGTCGATGCGGATGAACCGGCCCGACCGGTCAAGGTCGATCTCTTCCAACCCCCAGCCTTCGGTGACTGGCCGGCGGCCGACGGTGACCAGAACCTTCTCGGCCGGCACTTCGAAGGCGCGGCCGTTCTCTTCGGCGAAAAGGCCGTGCCGGTCGGCCGAGAGCCGCTTGGCCACCGTGCGGGTGAACACGTCGACGTCCAGCTCGCCGAGGCGCTTCATGACCGGCCTCGAGAGGTCGGCATCATATTGCGGCAGAATGCGGTCCAGCGCTTCGAGCACGGTCACTTTCGAGCCGAGTTTGGCGAAGGCGGTGCCGAGTTCGAGGCCGATATAGCCGCCGCCGATGACCGCGAGCGACGTAGGCACTTCTGTCATTGCCAGTGCCTCGGTCGAGGAGAGGATATTGCCGCCGAAGGGTAGGTCGGGGAGTTCGACGGGGGCCGAACCGGTGGCAATGACCACAGCTTCAGCGCGAATGCGCTGCAGGCCGGTTTCCGTTTCCACATCCACTGTCTTGCCATCGATGAACCGGCCTTCGCCGATAACGGCCTTGACGCCGGCCTTCTTCAACAGTCCCGAGACGCCACCGACCAGCCGGCCGACGATGCCGTCCTTCCAGGCGACCGTCCGCTTAAGGTCAATCGCCGGGGAGCTTGCGGCGAACCCGAGCGGGCTCTTGCCCGAGGCTGTCGCCAAAAGCTTATGGAACTCTTCGGCGGCATGGATCAGAGCCTTGGAAGGAATGCATCCGACAGTGAGGCAGGTGCCGCCGGGCTTTGCCTTTTCGACGATCACGGTATCGACGCCGAGCTGGCCGGCGCGAATGGCAGAGACATAGCCGCCGGGGCCAGCGCCGAGCACCAGGAGCTTGCAGGAGATTTCCTTCATGGTTCGTCACCCTTCAACGAAAATCAGCGCCGGCGTCTCGAGCAGCGTCTTCAGCCGCTGCACGAAGGTTGCGGCATCCCAGCCGTCGATGACGCGGTGGTCGAAGCTCGACGAGAGATTCATGATCTTGCGGGGCACGAATTGCGTTCCGTCCCAGACCGGGCGGACCGCCAGCTTGTTGACGCCGACGATCGCCACCTCGGGGTGGTTGATCACCGGCGTCGAGACGATGCCGCCGAGTGCGCCGAGAGAGGAGATCGTAATGGTCGAGCCGGTCAACTCGTCGCGCGTTGCGGTGCCGGTGCGGGCCGCCTCCGCCAGCCGGTTCAATTCCGACGCGCAATCCCAGATCGTGCGTGCCTCGGCATGACGCACCACCGGCACCGTCAGGCCGGCGGGCGTCTGGGTGGCAATGCCGATGTGGACGGCGGAATGGCGATGGATGATGCCGGCATGATCATCGAAAATGGCGTTGACGCCGGGTAATTCGGCAACCGCCTTGATGAGGGCCCGCATGAGGAAGGGCAGGATCGTCAGCTTCGGCTGTTCGCCCTTGCGATCACGGTTCATCGTCGCCCGCAAATCCTCGAGCGCCGTCATGTCCACTTCTTCCACATAGGTGATGTGGGGAATGCGCGAGGTCGAAAGCGACATCTTCTCGGCGATGCGGCGCCTGAGGCCGGTCACCTTGATCTCTTCCACCGCGGTCTTGCGCATGAGGCCGGTCTGCGGCGGCAGCGGCTCTCCCCCGCGGCTGATGACGAGGTCAAGATCGTCATGAGTGATCCGGCCGGCGGGTCCGGTACCGATTACCTGCCGGAGGTCGATGCCGCTTTCCTTGGCGCGCAGCCGCACTGCAGGAGAAGCGAGCGGCTTCGCCGACACATCTGGCATCCCGCGTGGTGCGAGTGCCGGTTTGGGCGCTGGACTTTGTGGCTTCGGTGGCGACGTCACCTTGGTTGGGGCGGGCGTGGCAGACACGGGCTCTTCCAGCACGGCTTCGGCAAGCGCCTCGGGAACGCTGTCCGGGAGCGGTTCTCTGCTCTCGCCGGCGGTTTCGATGCGGACGAGCGGCGCTTTCACGGCCACGGTGTCACCGACTTCCGCTCCGAGCCACAGCACCTTGCCGGAGACCGGCGAGGGAATTTCGACCGTTGCCTTGTCGGTCATGACGGCAGCCAGCACCATGTCTTCGCGCACCGGATCGCCAGGTTTCACGTGCCATTCGACGAGTTCGGCCTCGGCCACGCCTTCGCCGACATCGGGCATCTTGAGGACGAATTCACCCATGCCTCATGCCTCCATCGCTTCGGTGAGCGCGCGGCCGACGCGCGCCGGGCCGGGAAAATAGTCCCACTCCTGGGCATGGGGATAGGGCGTGTCCCAACCGGTCACCCGAACAACCGGAGCCTCCAGGTGGTAAAAACAATGCTCCTGCACGAGCGCGACGAGTTCGGCGCCGAAGCCGGAGGTCAGGGTCGCCTCGTGGACGACGACGCAGCGGCCGGTCTTCGTCACCGACGCCACGATCGTTTCGAGATCGAGCGGCAGCAGGCTTCGAATGTCGATCACTTCCGCGTCGGTGCCGGTTTCCTCGGCTGCGGCAAGCGCGACATGCACCATCGTTCCATAGGCGAGAACCGTCACCGCCGATCCGTTGCGGCGGATTTCCGCCTTGCCGATCGGGATCGTGTAGTGTCCTTCGGGCACGTCGCCGAGTTCGTGCTTCGACCAGGGGATCACGGGGCGTTCGTGATGGCCGTCGAAGGGACCGTTATAGAGCCGCTTCGGCTCCAGGAAGATGACCGGGTCCGGATCCTCGATCGCCGAGATCAACAGCCCTTTGGCGTCATAAGGGTTGGAGGGCACGATAACCTTCAAGCCGCAGACATGGGTGAACAGCGCTTCCGGGCTCTGGCTATGCGTCTGGCCGCCGAAGATCCCGCCGCCGGTCGGCATGCGTACGACGATCGGGCAAGTGAAGTCACCGTTAGAGCGGTAGCGGATGCGGGCCGCTTCCTGAGTCAGCTGGTCATAGGCCGGATACATGTAGTCCGCGAACTGGATCTCGACGCAAGGCTTGAGACCATAGGCCGCCATGCCGATGGCGGTGCCGACGATGCCGGATTCGCTGATCGGCGTGTCGAAGCAGCGCGTCCTGCCGTATTTCGCCTGAAGCCCCTGGGTACAGCGGAAAACGCCGCCGAAATAGCCGACGTCCTCGCCGAAGACGACGACGTCCTCATCGCGCGCCATCGACACGTCCATGGCGCTGCGAACCGCTTCGATCATTGTCATCCTGGCCATGTCAGTACCCCGCCTTCTGCCGCTGCCGGCGAATATGCGGGGGCATTACGGAATAGACACCCTCAAAGATGTCGCGCACCGAAGGCCGCCCGCCCGCGTGCAGCGTGCCGTGGCGCTCCGCCTCTTTCTGCGCCTGGATGACAATGTCCATGATTTCGGCCTCGGCTTGGGTGTGCCGCTCTTCCGACCAGACGCCGCGAACGATCAGGTGCTTCTTCAGGCGCAAGACGGGATCGCCAAGCGGCCAGGCCTCCGACTCCGTCTTCGGCCGATAGGCGCTCGGATCGTCGGAGGTCGAATGCGCGCCGACGCGGTAGGTGACATATTCGATCAGGGTCGGCCCGAGATTGCGGCGTGCCCGTTCGGCCGCCCAGCGTGCCACCGCATAGACAGCGAGATAATCATTGCCGTCGACGCGAAGCGCCGGGATGCCGAAGCCCAGGCCTCTTGCGGCAAAGGTGCCGGAGCCGCCGCGGGCGATCCCCTGGAAGGTCGAGATCGCCCACTGGTTGTTGACGATGTTGAGGATGACGGGTGCCTTGTACGTGGAGGCGAAGACGAGGGCGGAGTGGAAATCCGACTCGGCCGTCGAGCCGTCGCCGATCCAGCCGGCGGCAATGCGGGTGTCGTTCCTGATGGCGGAGGCCATCGCCCAGCCCACGGCCTGGACAAACTGCGTGGCGAGATTGCCGGAAATGGTGAAGAAGCCATGCTCCTTCGATGTGTACATCACGGGCAATTGCCGGCCATGACAGGGATCGCTTTCGTTCGAGAAGATCTGGTTCATCATCTCGACCATGGGGTAGTCGTCGGCGATCAGGAGGCCTGCCTGGCGGTAGGTCGGGAAATTCATGTCCCCCTTGCGCAGCGCCTTGCGGAAGGCGCAACTCACCGCCTCCTCGCCCAGATGCTGCATGTAGAAGGACGTCTTGCCCTGGCGCTGCGCCATCAGCATGCGGGCGTCGAAGGCCCTGAGCATCATCATGTGCCTGAGCCCGGTCAGCAGTTCGTCGTCCGAGAGGAGGCCCGACCAGGGACCGACTGCTTCGCCCTCGCGGTTGAGGACGCGGATAATCGAAAAGGCGAGATCGCGGATCGTCTCGGGATCGACGTCAATCTCCGGACGCGGGACCGTGCCGGCCTTTGGAATCCTGACGTTGGAAAAATCGGGTTCGTCGCCGGGCCGAACGGCCGGCTCGGGGACATGCAGGCTCAATCGGCTGAATTCATCCATGCGGTTTCCGGCCTCCCTTCCGGATTGCGCATCGCACGCAAGTCAGTGCGGGGGAAGGATCGCGCGTGCCTTCGAACTGGCAACCGGCTTGACCGCTCCTCAGCGCGGCCGACGCGAACCCCCGTTCTCCCAAAGGGTTACGCTCCTACACTGCCACGAGTCAGGGGCGAGATGAAGGATTTTCGGCGTTGCGTCCGGCGCCCGCGCGAAGAAAGACAGATTAATGCCTGCGCCCACGGCGGCCGTTCGCCAGGCCGCCAAATGCCCCCGGTCAACGGCAATTTTCTTTCGGGTTCTAATTTTCTTTTGCAGGTTCTCCTGTGAATCGGGGGCTGAAGACCTTCAAACAGGTGGCGCGATCTCGATCGGCGTGCCGTCGGAAAACCGTGACAGGCGAAATGCGGCCGGGTCGACGATCGGTGCGTCTCCCGTGACGAGATCGGCGGTGAGATGGCCGGCACCCGGGCCGATGCCGAAGCCATGCCCGGAGAAGCCAGTGGCAATCACCAGGCCCGGCACCTGTTCCGCGTGCGAAATGACCGGCACGACGTCCGGCGTGACATCGATGAGGCCGGCCCAGATCTGCTCCGGCTCTGCGCCGCGAAGGGCCGGAAGAGCCTCTTTTGCTTGCTCGAATGCCTGGAGTACGGCGCGCGGATCCGGACGCGGGTCGAGAATGCGATGCCGCTCGAAGGCGCCTGGCCGATCGAGTGGTTGGGGTGCGATCTCGAAGAGCTCTCGCCAACTCTGGGCACTGAGCCCCACCTGCACGGATTCGCTCTCGGCCCTTCGCGCCGGCCTGAAATCGCGGAAGAACGCGAAGGTGTCCGGGACGATCGGATGCAGGTTGACGGCAGCGGTCGCGATCGTATAGCCGCCGTCGAGGCGTTTTCGATAGGCATAGGTCGAGGTGGCTCCGGCGCCGGCGGGCCCACCTTCAACCGGTCTGGTTCTCAGCACCGTGTTGCGTACCTTCAGTTGTGGAAGCCGCATGCCGAGCCCCTTGCAGAAGAGCCGCGACCAGGCGCCACCGGCAAGCACCGCCGTTGCCGTTTCGATGCGGCCTTTCTCAGTGATCACGGCGCCGATCCGTCCGGCCGATCTCTCGACCCCGCGCACGGCGCAGCCGGTGACGATCACGGCGCCGGCGCGGCGCGCCCCCGCCGCGATGGCAGGTACGGCCTTCTGTGGCTCGGCCCTGCCGTCGCTCGGCGTATAGAGGCCACCCTTGTAGCGGATCGCCGAGCCGCCCATCAGTGCCGCCGTTTCTTCAGCGCCGATCTGTCGGCTGTCGACGCCGTGGGAACTGGCGAGCGCCAGCCAAGCGTCGCGATTGGCGACGTCCTCCTCCGTCTCGGAGATGTAAAGAATACCGCTGCGGCGGAATCCGGTCTCGCCGCCGATGCGCTTATCGAGGGAGTCCCAGATTCTCATCGACGCCATGGCGAGCGGGATTTCGCGGCGATCGCGCCCCATGACACGCACCCAGCCCCAGTTGCGGCTGGACTGCTCGCCGCCGAGGACGCCCTTCTCGCATAGAACCACGTTCACGCCACGTTCGGCGAGGAAAAGTGCCGTGCTGACGCCGATGATGCCGCCGCCGATGACGACGACTTCGGCCGTCTGCGGTAGGACATCGTCGGTGGCGACGGGCTCAAGGCTGGGACCGGGCATGAGGAGTCTCGCGAGAGGGTTGATGGTTGCTATCGCAGCACCCATCGCCGGTCGGGATCAAGCCCGCAAGTGCTGTCGGTACCATGATGCACACATCTTCCGTTCGGAACAGGAGCGGTTCTGTCTTTTTTCGATAAAGATACGATGGATACGCTTGACAGGCCGGCAGGCTCCGATGTCTTTTGAGCCGACGGGACATTCGGAGCGATGAGGCAGACCATGAGCGGACTTCTGACAGGAAAGCGTGCGGTGATCACGGCCGCCGCACAGGGTATCGGTCGTGCGGCGGCCGAGGCCTTCAGGCGGGAAGGGGCATTGGTCATCGCTACCGACATAAACGAGGAGAAGCTTGGCGATCTTGCCGTCAGGGGCATCGACATCGCCAAGCTCGATGTGTTGAGCGAAGAGGCGATCGACGCCTTTGCCGCACGAACCGGCGCGATAGACGTCCTCTTCAATTGTGCCGGCTTCGTCCATGCGGGCTCGATCCTCGAGGCGAGCGAAAAGGATTACGACTTAGCCTTCGACCTCAACGTGAAATCGATGTACCGCATGATCCGCGCTTTCCTACCGGGCATGATCGAGAAGGGCGGCGGCTCGATCATCAACATGTCCTCCGTTGCCGGCGTGCCGATGGGCGTGCCGAACCGCTTCGTCTATTCCGCCAGCAAGGCGGCGGTCATCGGACTTACCAAGTCGGTGGCGATCGATTTTATCGGCAAGGGCATCCGCTGCAATGCGATCGCCCCCGGCACCGTGCAGTCGCCGTCGCTTGAGGAGCGGATGCGGGCGCAGGGCAATTACGAGGAGGCGCGCGCCGCCTTCATCGCACGCCAGCCGATGGGCCGGCTCGGCACGCCCGAGGAGGTCGCGGCGCTTGCCGTTTATCTCGCCAGCGACGCCTCGGCCTATACGACCGGCCATGTGCATGTCATCGACGGCGGCATGAGTCTCTAAAGTATTCGCAATCAAAGAAATGACCCGCGGCAAAACCACTGACGTTTTTCTGCGCGCCGCTCTATGCTCCGGCGCATGACGAAAACCGAGAACGAAGTTCGCCCCGTGCTGCGCATCGATTTCCCGCCTGAGGATCGCCTCGGGCGGGGCAAGATCCTGCTATTGGAACTCATCCGCCAAACCGGGTCGATCTCCGCCGCCGGCCGGGCAATGAACATGTCTTACCGGCGCGCTTGGCTGCTCGTCGATGCACTAAACCGCATGTTCAAGGAACCGGCGGTCGAATCGCAGCGGGGCGGCAAGCAGGGCGGCGGCGCCGCGCTCACCGCTTTCGGCGAAGAATTGGTCGAGCGCTTCCGAGCGATGGAGGTGAGGGCCCGCGCTGCGATCGCCGAGGACCTCGATTGGCTGGAAACCGCGCGCGCCAGGGATATGGCGCGCGCCGATGAAGGCCAACCGCCGGGGTGAGAGACGGCGCTCAGCGCTGGCCAGAGCGGGATCAGTCGCTCACTTCACCGGGATCATCAAATGTTCATACGGGGTTCCCGCCCACATCACCCAGGGCCGCGACATGTCCGGATTTTCTCCAGGTTTGGGGTAGTCGGCCGGCAGCTCGGGCAGGTTGAGAATCATCACGTGCGGAGGCTCCTGCGCCAATTCCTTGCCTTCCGGCGGTTTGTCGGCAAAGGGATCCACATTACTCGGCGTGGCTCCGCCTGCCAGCATGTAGCCGAAGCCAACCTTATTCTTGGGCGGTTCGGTCTTGCCCATCCAGGCCGCCGCCCATCCCATGGCGTTCTTGTCGAGGCACATCGGATTGTTCCCTGGACCCGGATCGTCGGCGATGCAGGTGAAGTTGTTGGTGCCCTCTCTTAGGGTCCTCATCTTGCCGTTTTCGTCCATGGCCATGATTGCGGCATCACGCGCCACCGCCTCGGGTGCGGCCGACATCGCATTCTTGATCAATTCCTCGTCGCTCATGTCCGCTGACAGGGCGGTCGCTGCGGCGCCGAGCCCGGAAAGGCCGGCAGCAAGGGCAATCATCCATAAGCGCATGTCATCCTCCCATCGAAGCCGTGGTCAGGCGCCAGCGCTCGCATTCGACTGGCCGCCCGCACCAACGGACGCGCCAAAACGCCATTATACCATATTCAGAGGTTCGCGACGGAGCGATCGCCAAAGGCGGAATATCCGGCACCGGCTCATGACCCGCCCTAATAGTCGAGAGCGACCGTCTTTATGACTGCGTGCACCGCTTTTCCCGGTTCGAGCTCGAGCGTCTCGCGCGACAGGGCTGTGATACGAGCGAGGACGATGTTGCCGCCGCAGGCGATCCGGACGTCGACGCTGCCCTCGTGGGCCGGCGTCAGGTCGACGATCGTTCCCGGGAGAATATTGAGCGCGCTGATCCCCTGCGGCCGTGTCGTCGCCAGCATGACGTCGCGTGCTGCAATATAGAGTCGAAGGGGATGTCCTGGCGGTGCGAACAGGTGCGGGACGTGCAGGAAGTATTCTCCAGCGCGCACGAGCGTCAGACCATGCGCGGAGTCATGGCGCTCGACCAGGCCCTCGATCAATGCGCCGGTCTCCCGTCGGGGCAGGTGTGCGGTTGCCTGGCCGAGGATGGCGGCTGCTGCTCCGGATGCTTTCACCCGGCCGTTGTCGATAACGATCACCTGCTCGGCAAGCCGCGCGACCTCCGCCACGCTGTGGCTGACATAGACGATCGGGATCCCCGTCTCGTCGCGAAGCCGTTCCAGATACGGCAGGATCTCGGCCTTCCGCGCATCGTCGAGTGCCGCGAGCGGCTCGTCCATCAACAGCAGGCGTGGCGCGGCGAGCAGCGCCCGGCCGACGGCGACGCGCTGGCGCTCGCCGCCCGAGAGCGTCGTGGGGCGGCGGTCGAGCAAGGTTCCAACGCCGAGCATCTCGACGATTTTCGCGAATTCGGCTGGCGACGTGCCGGTCCCGGCGAACCAGCGCCCATAGGCGAGATTCTTTCGAACGCTAAGATGCGGAAAGAGGCGAGGCTCCTGAAACACATAGCCGAAGCGGCGGCGGTGAACGGGGGTGAAGAGGCCTCGCCCGCTGTCGGCGATCACCTCGCCGTCAACTACGATGCGGCCGCTATCGGGGCGGAGCAGCCCGGCGATGATGTTGATCAGCGACGTCTTGCCAGACCCGGAACGGCCGAAGAGTGCCGTCACGCCCCCGCCGGACCGGAAGGCGGCATCAATGGCGAAGGAGCCGATCCGGTGGCGCGCTTCGACTTCGAGGCTCATGCCGCGACCGTCCGCCTTGCCACCGCCGTGGCAAGAAGTTCCGAGAGCATCAAAGCGGCCATGGAGACAATGACCGAGATGACGGTGAGGCGCATGGCGCCGGGCTCGCCGCCCGGCACCTGCGTCAGGCTGTAGATCGCCAGAGACAGCGTCTGCGTCTCGCCTGGAATGTTGGAGACGAAGGTTATCGTTGCACCGAATTCGCCCATCGCCTTGGCGAAGGACAGGACCATGCCGGCGACGATGCCAGGAAGGATCAGGGGGAGTGTCACGGTTAGAAAGATCCACGCCGAGTTCGCACCCAAAGTTGCAGCGACATCCTCGAGTTTGCGGTCGACCGCTTCGATCGACAGCCGGATGCTGCGCACCATCAGCGGAAAACCCATGATGGCTGCGGCAAGGGCGGCGCCGGTCCATCGGAAGGAAAAGACAAGCCCGAGATACTCGGCAAGGAAGGCGCCGATCGGTCCGCGCCGCCCGAAGATCAACAGCAGCACGAAGCCGGTGACGACCGGGGGCAGGATCAACGGCATATGGACAAGGCCGTTCAGAAACGACTTGCCCCAGAAGCGCCCGCGTGCCAGTGCCATGGCGACCGCCAGCGCGAGTGGCAGGCTGAAGATCATGGCAACGGTCGCCACCCTCAGACTCAATCGGACCGCTGTCCATTCCGCATCGCTGAGTGCCATCCAGTCCAAGGTTCTGCCCCACGTTTACCGAAACATACGGTCTTTGAATTCCCGCCCATCCGGGAGCAGGCTGGCCCAGCCTACTCCACAAGCACGGTCAAACCCTGCGCCTCGAACAGGGCCGCAGCCATGGGCGATTTGATGAACTGGAGATAGGCAGCCGCCGCAGTGTTCCTGTTGTCGGCGGTCAAGGCGATCGGGTAGACGATCGGGGGGTGGCTATTTTCCGGGAAGGTGCCGATCACCTTGACACCCGGGTCGGCTGCAGCATCGGTCCGGTAGACGATGCCGTAGGGCGCCTCGCCGCGCGAAACGAGCAGGAGGGCGGCGCGCACGCTTTCGGCGCCGGCGATCTTTTCGGCGACTTTTGGCCAGATGCCGAGTTTTTCCAGCGCGGCCTTGCCGTATCTGCCGGCGGGAACAGAATCCACAGCGCCCATCGCCAAGCGGCCATCGTTGAGCAGGCTGGCAAGATCGAGGCCGGGTCCGATTTCGACCGGCGCGGCTTCCGTCTCTGCGGAAACGAGGACGAGGCGATTGCCGAGCAGGTTCGTGCGACTATCCTTGTCGATCAGATGCCGATCGGCAAGGTAATCCATCCAGGCGAGATCGGCGGAGATGAAGATATCGGCCGGCGCGCCCTGCTCGATCTGCCTTGCGAGTGTGGAGCTTGCCGCATAGGAGACGGTCGCCTCCTCGCCGGTCTGCCGCTGCCATTCGTCGTTGACCGCATCGAGTGCGTCCTTGAGGCTCGCCGCAGCGAAGATCGTCACCTTCTCGGCGGCCCGGACCGGAGCGAAGGTCGCGCTCGATAGAAGAATGCCGAGCGCCAGCGCCAAGCCCTTCAGCCAATCTCTCCGTCCGAACCCCATCAGGATTGCCTCATGTCCTCGTAGTATTTCAGAATATACAACGCACAGTCCAATTCGTTAGCGCTATATCCAAAGAAATACAATGCTCGTCGATGAAGACAATCAAAGCAGTGAACCGAACGGGCAAACACCGCGGGGAAGCTTGCGATGGGTGCCAAGGCGGCTAAATTCCCGAAACGGAACGAAGGAGGTTTGGGGCCCATGGATGCGACGATACGGCTTGAGGAAAGCTGGATGGCGGCACTGGCGCCGGAGTTTCGCCATGGTTACATGGCCGATCTCAAGCGCTTTCTTCTCGAACAGAAGCAGGAGGGCCGGCAGATTTTCCCGAGGGGCAGCGAGTATTTTCGGGCACTCGACCTGACCCCGCTCGATGGGGTGCGAGTCGTCATTCTCGGCCAGGATCCCTATCATGGCGACGGGCAGGCGCATGGGCTCTGCTTCAGCGTGCGGCCGGGCGTGCGCACTCCGCCTTCGCTCGTCAACATCTACAAGGAACTTCAGGACGATTTAGGTATTCCGCCGGCGCGCCACGGATTTCTCGAAAGCTGGGCAGGGCAGGGCGTGCTTCTCCTGAACGCCGTGCTCACCGTCGAGCGGGGCCGTGCCGCCTCGCATCAGGGCAGGGGCTGGGAGCGCTTCACGGATGCGGTCATTCGCGCCGTCAACGAGCAGGAACAACCGGTTGTCTTCATGCTGTGGGGCTCCTATGCGCAGAGAAAGGCGGCATTCGTCGACCGCTCGCGCCATCTGGTGCTGACAGCGCCGCATCCTTCGCCGCTGTCGGCGCATTCCGGCTTCTTCGGTTGCCGGCATTTTTCCAAGGCCAATGCCTTCCTCACGTCGAAGGGCCTCGATCCGATCGACTGGCGGCTCCCGGAAGATCCGCCCTTGCGGACTGAGTACGCGTGACGCGCTCGTATCTTCTGCCGTCGCGGATGGGGCTTGCGTCCATCACCCCGATCCGCCAATGACGGGGCAGCGGCGCAGCACCGATGGAGAAACGGCATGCGGCATATCCTCGTCATCGGCATCGGCGCCGGCAATCCCGAACACATGACGATCCAGGCGATAAACGCGCTCAATCGCGCCGACGTGCTCTTCATTCCGACCAAGGGCGCGAAGAAGGCGGAACTTGCCGAGGTGCGCCGCGAGATCTGCGGCCGCTACGTGACACGCAGCGACAGCCGAACGGTCGAGTTCGCCGTGCCGGTGCGCCGGACGGAAGGGCGGAGCTACGTCGGAAGCGTGGACGAATGGCATTCGAGCATAGCAGCCACCTATGAAAGGCTGCTCGAAGGCGAGCTCGGGGAAGACCAGACCGGCGCCTTCCTCGTCTGGGGCGATCCCATGCTCTATGACAGCACGATCCGCATCATCGAAAGGGTCCGGGCGCGTGGGCGCGTCTCCTTCGATTTCGAGGTCATTCCCGGTATCACCAGTCTCCAGGCACTCTGCGCCAGCCATCGAATTCCCCTCAACCTCGTTGGCAAGCCGGTCGAGATCACCACCGGACGTCGCCTCGCGGAGAGCTTTCCGCATAGAACCGAAACCGCGGTCGTCATGCTTGACGGTGAACAGGCCTTCCAGCACATAGGGGATCCGGAAGCGGAAATTTATTGGGGCGCCTATCTCGGCACGCCCGACGAGATCGTCATTTCGGGACGTGTTGCGGAGGTGAAGGACGAGATTCTCAAGACACGTGCCGCAGTGCGAGAGCGCATGGGCTGGATCATGGACATCTATCTCTTGCGCAAGGGCGCCGATTTCGACGATTGAAAGGGTTCTGTATCAGGCGGGGCAATCGGTGCGCGGCGCCTTTGATCTCTCTCAAAGAAATCGCCTGTGATATAGGGTCCATCTAGGCCGAGGGTTTTTTAGGTTGATCCAGAGCCCTAGGGCCCATTTACGGAGCATGACGGGGCGCAGCCTCGGCGGGAGTGACTGGAGCGATGACGAGCTGTGCCGAGGCCAAGCCGGACCCTTCGATGCGCCGTGGCGCCTGCCCTTCGCTGGCGAGCCCGATGCAGACCGGCGACGGGCTGCTCGTACGCTTGCGCTCCGCAGGACCGCTGATGCCGGCGGAACTGCGGCTTCTTGCGGCACTCGCCGAGCGCTTCGGCAATGGCGTCCTGGAGGTGACGGCCCGCGGCAACTTGCAGATTCGCGGCTTGACCGCCAGCACAGTCGGATCGCTCGGGGCGGCAATCACCAATGCGGGAATCGCTATTATCGACGGGTTGGCGGTCGAGACGCCACCGCTTGCCGGGTTCGATCCGAGTGAAATCGCCGACCCTCGATCGCTCGCCGATGTCCTGCGCGGCGCGATTGCAGGGCAGCCGGCGCTGATGCTCGCACCGAAATTGTCGATCGTAGTCGATGGCGGCGGGCGCTTCCATCTGAAGGATGTCGCCGCCGACCTGCGCCTCGATGCGCTCAACCGAGGCGATTGTGTCCGTTGGTTGTTGTCGCTCGGCGGTACGGCCCGTACGGCACGACCCGTTGCGCTGCTCGCATCGGAGCGGGCCGTGCCGGCGATGATGACGCTCCTTGTAGAACTGAGCTCGCTTGGGCCGAGCGCGCGTGGCCGCGATCTCGACGCGGACCACATCCGGCGGCGATGGTCCGATGGTACACCGGCCGTGCTTGACGAGAGTCCCCGCTGGCTTCCGGCCGGCATTCACGATTTCGGCGGCGGCCACATCGTGCTCGGTCTCGGCTTGGCTTACGCGCAGACGGATGCCGGCAATCTCATCGCTTTCCTGGAGCAGGCGGAGGAAATGGGCGCGACGGAAGTCCGGCTGGCGTCGCGGCATGGACTGCTTCTCCTTGGGCTTGACCGCGAAGCCGCGGTGATTGCACGGCAGCTCGCGTTTTCGCACGGGTTTCTGGTTGCGCCCGAAGATCCGCGTAACCACATCGCCTGTTGCGCCGGGCGAGCCTGCGCGTCGGCACTGTTGGACACCAAGGCGGTGGCAAGGCTCGCGGTGGAGGCCGGGCGCGACTTTCTCGACGGCTCGCTCACGCTTCACCTGTCTGGCTGTGCCAAGGGGTGCGCCAGGCCGATGGTCTCTCCGCTGACACTCGTCGGTGCGCCATCAGGATATGCGCTTGTCGTAAATGGCACCGCTTCCGTCGCGCCGAGCGCCTACACGGATGAAAGCGGAATAGGAACCGCGCTTGCGCGCCTCAATGCGCTGGTGCGGGAGAACAAAGACGCTGGCGAATCGGCACACTCCTGTCTTACACGGCTCGGGACCGGGCCGATCGCCGCAGCGTTTGAACAGGGATAGAAATGCCTGATTACGATTATATTCGCGATGGCAGCGCCATCTATGAGCGTTCCTTTGCGATCATCCGAGCCGAGGCCGATCTTTCCGCCTTCTCGGAGGAGGAAGCGGATCTCGCCGTGCGCATGGTGCATGCCTGCGGCTCCGTCGAGGCGGCGCGCCAGTTCGTTTTTTCGCCGGACTTCGTATCCGCCGCGCGCACGGCGCTGAGGAACGGTGCCCCAATCTTCTGCGATGCGGAGATGGTGGCGCATGGCGTGACGCGGGCGCGACTCCCGGCGGGCAATGAGGTGATCTGCGCGCTTCGCGATCCGCGTACGGCCGAGATTGCCACCCAGATCGGCAATACGCGCTCGGCCGCGGCGCTGAAGCTCTGGGGCGAGCGGATGGCGGGATCGGTGGTCGCCATCGGGAACGCGCCGACGGCGCTCTTCTATCTGCTCGAAATGCTGCGAGATGGCGCGCCGAAGCCAGCGGCAATCCTCGGTATGCCGGTCGGTTTCGTCGGCGCGGCGGAATCGAAGGAAGCGCTGGCGGACAATTCATACGGCGTCCCATTCGCGATCGTGCGCGGCCGGCTGGGCGGCAGCGCGATCACCGCCGCGGCGCTGAACTCACTCGCGAGGCCGGGCCTGTGAGTGGGGCGGGCAAGCCCATCGGCGTCGGCAGGCTCATAGGTGTGGGCACCGGGCCGGGCGATCCCGAGCTGCTGACTGTGAAGGCGGTCCGGGCGCTCGGCGAGGCGGAGGTCGTCGCCTATTTCGCCAAGGCAGGGCGCAGCGGCAATGGCCGCGCGGTCGTTGAGGGCCTCATCAGACCGGCGACGCAGGAGCTACCGCTCTACTATCCGGTGACGACCGAGATCCACAAGGACGATGAAGCCTACAAGCGCCAGATCACCGACTTCTACAACTCCTCGGCAGAGATGGTCGCCGAACATCTTCAGGCGGGGCGAACAGTGGCGATCCTCAGCGAGGGGGACCCGCTTTTCTACGGATCTTACATGCACCTGCATGTGCGGCTCGCCGGCCGTTTCCCCGTCGAGGTCATTCCGGGCATCACCGCCATGTCCGGCTGCTGGTCGCTCGCCGGGCTGCCGCTGGTGCAGGGTGACGATGTGCTCTCGGTTCTTCCCGGTACGATGGGCGAGGGCGAGCTCCAGCGCCGCCTTGCCGACACCGAGGCTGCGGTCATCATGAAGGTCGGACGCAACCTGCCGAAGATCCGCCGCGCGCTCGCCGCGGCAGGCCGGCTCGGTGCCGCCGTCTATGTCGAACGCGGCACTATGAAGGATGCGGCAATGATTCCGCTCTCCGACAAGCCGGACGACGCGGCGCCCTATTTCTCGCTGGTGCTCGTCCCCGGTTGGAAGGGCAGGCCGGCTCAGAACGACAGCGTCCGGGAGGTGAGGGCATGAGCGGCAGGCTCTTCATCGTCGGCACCGGCCCGGGCAACCCGGCGCAGATGACGCCTGAAAGCCGCGAGGCGATTGCGGCTGCGACCGAGTTCTTCGGTTATGGACCCTATCTCGATCGCCTGGAGCTTCGTCCCGACCAGATCCGAATCGCCTCGGACAACCGCGAAGAGCTCGATCGGGCCGAGGCCGCGCTCGCACGCGCGGCTGCCGGAGCCGATGTCTGCGTGGTTTCCGGCGGCGATCCCGGCATTTTCGCCATGGCGGCGGCCGTTTGCGAGGCGATCGACAAGGGGCCGGAAGAGTGGCGGCGAGTCGATCTGCGGGTCACTCCCGGCGTTACGGCAATGCTGGCGGTGGCAGCCCGCATCGGTGCCCCGCTCGGACATGATTTCTGCGCCATGTCCCTGTCGGACAATCTGAAGCCTTGGGACGTCATTACCAAGCGCCTGAGACTTGTTGCCGAGGCGGGGCTGGTGATCGCCCTTTACAATCCCATCAGCAAGGCCCGCCCGTGGCAATTGGGCGAGGCGTTCTCGATCCTGCGTGAAGTTCTGCCGGGCTCTGTTCCGGTCATCTTCGGACGGGCTGCCGGCCGGCCGGACGAGCGCATCACCGTCATGCCGCTCGGCGATGCTGACCCGGATCACGCCGACATGGCGACCTGCGTCATCATCGGCTCGCCGGAGACGCGTGTCGTGTCGCGCGACGGCAGCCCGGATCTGGTCTATACGCCGCGATCCTTCACCGGGGCCAGCCATTGATGGATGCGTTCGAGCGCCTCACCGCAATCGCTGACCGTCGGCACATCGATGGGTTGGCGGCGCTCGACCATTACGACCTCGAGGCCGAGCTTGCGGGCGGCCGCGATTTTGCCGTAAGTCGCCGTTCCGCCGCTGTTCTTGGCGACGATCACGTCGATGCGGCGCTCTATAAGCAGGCTCATCTCGTCGGTCTCGGCAAACGGGCCGGAGGAAAGGATAGCGGTGACGTCGGGGAGAGCGAGCGGTGGCGTCACCGGATCGACGCTGCGCACGACGTAGCTGTGTTGCGGCGCCCGTTCGAAATGGAAGGCTTCCTGCCGACCGATGGCCAGGAAGACGCGGCGCGGCCTTTCGCCGAGAGCCGTCACGGCCTCCGCCACGCTTTCGACGTGCGTCCAGCGATCGCCCGCCTCCGGCTCCCAAGCCGCTCGGCGCAAGGCAAGGAGCGGTGTTCCGGTCGCTGCCGCTGCGGCGGCCGCATTCAGCGAAATGCGGGCGGCGAAGGGATGTGTCGCATCGACGAGCAGCGAAACGGCTTCCTCCTCGAGAAAGGCAGCGAGACCCTCGGCACCGCCGAAGCCGCCGATTCGGGCCGGCAGGGGCTGCGGTCGCGGGTCGGCCGTGCGACCGGCAAGCGAGATCGCGGCATCGAAGCGGCGATTGGTCGCGAGGCGTTCGCCGAGCTGTCGCGCTTCGGTCGTTCCCCCCAGGATCAGGATGCGAGGTCTGCCGGTGGCTGATCTGTCGAACAACGGCTCGGCCATGGCTACTCCCTGGCTGACTATCATCGGAATCGGCGAGGACGGTGTAGCCGGTCTCGGCGACAAGGCCAAGCGCCTCATCGAGACGGCGCCGGTCGTTTTCGGCGGTAGCCGCCATATCGAGCTTGCAGCGCCGCTGATCAGCGGCGAGCGGCAAGTATGGCAGAGCCCCTTCGAGAAGTCCGTCGAGGCGATCCTCGCGCGGCGCGGCAACGTCGTGGTCGTGCTCGCCTCCGGAGATCCTTTCCTGTTCGGCGTCGGCGCCACCCTCGCTCGCTGCATCGACAAGCGCGAGATGCGCACGATCCCCGCACCCTCCGCATTTAGCCTGGCGGCATCTCGACTCGGCTGGGCTTTGCAGGAGGTCGCGACCATCTCGCTGCATGGCCGTCCGCTCGATCTCATCCGGCCGCACTTGCAACCCGGCACGCGCGTGCTCGCACTGACCTCTGACGAGGACGGTCCAAAGGCGATCGCCGGTCTCCTCACCGAAAGCGGGTTCGGTCAGTCGCAGCTTACAGTTCTCGAAGCACTCGGAGGAGCACAAGAGCGCGTTTCGCGGCATGTTGCCGCCGGCTTTGCGCTCGAGAAAATTCATTCGTTGAACATCTGCGCCGTGGAAGTCGTCGCGGATGCCGATGCACGCGTGCTGCCGTTGGCTTCCGGGCTCGATGACCGGCTTTTCGAGCATGATGGCCAGATCACCAAGCGGGAGGTGCGGGCGCTGACGGTTTCGACGTTGGCGCCCCGCAAAGGCGAACTTCTCTGGGACATAGGTGCCGGATCAGGCTCGATCGCCATCGAGTGGATGCTCCGAGACACGGCGATGAGGGCGATCGCCATCGAAGCCTCCCCCGAGCGCGCCGCACGCATCGGCCGCAATGCCGCACGCTTCGGCGTCCCTGGTCTCGTCATCGTTGAAGGGCAAGCACCGGACGCGCTGCGCGGACTTCTACAGCCGGACGCGATCTTCATCGGCGGCGGCGGCAGCGAGCTCGGGGTGATGGATGCGGCAATTGCTTCACTGCGACCGGGCGGCCGACTGGTTGCCAATGCCGTCACAGTGGAAATGGAGGCGGTGATCCTCGCTCATCACGCGCGGCTTGGCGGCTCCCTGATCCGGATCGACATTGCACGGGCACTGCCTGTCGGCAGCATGACCGGCTGGCGTCCAGCAATGCCGGTCACGCAATGGTGCTGGATCAAGGCGGGTCTGGATCAGGTTCAAGAGGATAGATCATGACGGTTCATTTCATCGGCGCAGGTCCCGGCGCGGCAGACCTCATTACCGTTCGGGGCAGGGAACTGATCGGCCGGTGCCCGGTCTGCCTCTATGCCGGCTCGATCGTTTCGCCTGAGCTTCTTCAATATTGCCCACCCGGCGCCCGCATCATCGATACGGCGCCGATGTCGCTCGATGAAATCGAGGCGGAATATGTCCGCGCGACGGAAGCGGGAGAGGACGTCGCGCGGCTGCATTCCGGTGACCTCTCCGTCTGGAGCGCGGTCGCCGAGCAGATCAGGCGGCTCGAGAAGCATCGGATCGCCTATACGATGACTCCGGGCGTGCCGTCCTTTGCCGCGGCCGCCGCGGCGCTCGGCCGTGAGCTGACCATTCCGGCGGTCGCGCAGAGCCTGGTTTTGACGCGCGTTTCCGGGCGCGCTTCGCCGATGCCGAACAGCGAAACGCTGTCCGCCTTCGGCGCTAGCGGCGCGACGCTTGCGATCCACCTTGCCATCCATGCCCTCGACCGCGTCGTCGAGGAGTTGATGCCGCTCTATGGTGCTGACTGCCCGGTGGCGATCGTCGTCAAGGCATCCTGGCCGGACGAGCGGGTGCTGCGTGGCAGGCTTGGCGACATTGTCGCCAGGGTCGCCGCAGAGCCAATCGAGCGCACGGCACTGATCTTTGTCGGGCCGGGGCTCGAAGCCGCCGATTTCCGCGAAAGCTCGCTCTACGACCCTACCTACCAGCGTCGCTTTCGTGGGCGCGAATAGACGAATTCACTGAGAATCCGCCATGGGTCGCCGAACGGGCTTCTGCGGAACGTCCCGCGGCTTCTCCAACCGGTCGCGATAAAGGGCGGCCTGGCCGAGCAGCATCAGCGTCACTGGCGTCGTTATCGTGATGAAGAAGATGATCAGCAGTTCGTGGAAGATCCAGCGACTCTGCAATATCGCAAAGCAGAGAATCGAAGCGAGGCAGACGAGGAGCGTACCGCCACTCGTCGTTATCGTGGGCGCATGCAGTCTGTCGTAAAAGCTCGGGAGGCGTATCAGGCCAAGGGAGCCGATCAGCGTCATCGCCGCTCCTAGAAGCAGGAGTGCGCAAACCAGGATCGCCGCCCAGGACGGCAGGTCGGTCAGGTGGCTCATTCGATCACCTCGCCGCGCATCAGGAACTTCGCAAGTGCTATGGATGAAACGAAGCCGATCACTGCTACGATGAGGGCGGTTTCGAAATAGACGGTATTCGCGGTGCGGATGCCGAAGGCCACGAGCATCAGCATCGCGTTTATGTAGAGCGTGTCCAGTCCGAGGATACGATCCTGTGCCCTTGGACCCTTGACCATCCGGTAGAGTGCCAAGCCCATGGCAAGAGCGAGCATCACTTGCGCGAGCAGGATGGACCAGAGGATTGCAAGCTCGGTCATTGGAATATCTCCTTCAGCGATGCTTCGTAGCGCTCGAGCGTTCGCCGCCAGGCAGGTTCGTCCTCAAGGTCGAGAAGGTGAACGAGCAGCTTCTTCTGGCGCCTGTCGTATTCGAGCCAGGCGGTGCCCGGTGTTGCGGTGAGAATGCAGGCGAGCACTGCGAGGGCATTCTCGTCATGGAGGTCGCAATCGACGGACACGAAGCCTGACCTGACCGCCTGCCCTCGGGAGCGCAGGATGATCCCGGCAACCGCAATATTCGAGCGGAGGATGTCGACAGCAACGAGCAGCACGAACCCGGCGATCGTCCGCAAGCGATTGAGATGCGATCGCTTTGGCTGCAGTTTCACCGCGACCCAGGCGAGAACCGTGCTGAGAACGAGACCGACGAGCAGTGTGCCGGGCGCCACAGACTGGTTCAAGAGGAGCCACATGCCAAGGAGGGCGGTGGAGAGCAGCGGATAGGGAAACCAGGCGCGCACGTCTATTGACCTCCCGCCCGCGGTGCGGTCAGCACCCGATCGCTGTAGCCGGCGGGGTCGAGCAGGTCGTCGGCGGTGGCCTGCATGTAGCGCATTATAGGCCCGGCCTGGAAGCTCAGGAAGATGCAGGCGGCGAGCAGCACGACGACAGGCGTGATCTCGATGACGACGACGCGCGGTATGGTGCCTTCGATCGAGGCCCAGAACGTGCGGATGCCGATGCGGTTCATTGCGATCATCGCCGCGAGCCCCGAAAGAATGATGAGGGCGACATAGGTCCAATCGGCGGCAGAGATCGTCCTTGCCTGGCCGGCCGCCGGCACGTCGAAGAGGCCGTGCAGAAGCGTGAACTTGGCAATGAAGCCTGAGAGCGGCGGAAGGCCAGAGAGGAGCACGGCGCAAACCAAGAAGCAGAGGCCGAGTACGGCCATGGTCCCGGGGATGGCGACGCCCACTTCCTCCTCCTCTTCGCTTTCGTCGAAGTCGCCAAAGGCCTCCATCGTCACCGCCAGCACGTCGGCGGCGGCATCGCGGCCGCGCTCGACGAGCTCGATCAAGAGGAAGAAGGCTGCAATCGTGAGCGTCGAGCTGACGAGATAGAAGAGCGCGCCGGCAATCATCTCGGGATGTCCGAGCCCGATTGCGGCAAGCAGCGTTCCGGAGGAGACCAGGACCGAATAGCCGGCGAGCCTGCCCATCGCCTGGGAAGCGAGGACGCCGATGGCGCCAAAGGCGATCGTCGCCATGCCACCTGCCAGCAACCAACTTTGACCGAAACCTGCCGATGCGCCCGCGGCGGTGCCGAAGACTAGCAGGCCGAGACGGATGATGACGTAAATCCCGACCTTCGTCAGCACGGCAAAGATCGCGGCGACCGGAGGAGTTGCCGCGGCATAGGCTGTCGGTAGCCAAAAGCTCAGCGGCCACATTCCCGACTTCACCAGGAATGCTATCCCGAGGACGGCGGCGCCGGTCTCGACGAGCATCCTGCTTTCGGGCGCGAGTGTTGCAAGCCTCGTTGAAAGATCAGCCATGTTGAGCGTGCCTGTGGCGCCGTAGATCAGGCTGACGCCGACCAGGAAAAGCGAGGAGGCCGCAAGGTTGATGGCAATGTAATGAAGACCGGCCTTGACGCGCAGAGGGCCGGAGCCGTGCAGCAGCAGCCCGTAGGAAGCGGCGAGCATCATCTCGAAGAAGACGAAGAGATTGAACAGATCCCCTGTCAGGACGGCGCCGTTGATCCCGGCGACGAGAAGCTGCAACAGCGAATGAAAATGGTGTCCTGCCGTGTGCCAGCGCGCCATTGAGTAGACTTGCGCGGCGAGCGCCAACCCGCTCGTCAGGCACAGCATCAGGGCCGAGAGGCGGTCGACGACGAGAACGATGCCGAACGGCGCCGGCCAGTTACCGAGCTGATAGACGCCCGCTCTCGGCAAGGCTCCTTCGCCCGCAGCCGAAAGGCGCATGAGAATCATCGCGACCACGAAAACGGCGACCGTCGAAAGGAAGCTGAGCGAACCCTTCAGCGTCCGTTCGCGCTCGTCGACCGGAATCAATGCCGCCGCAACCGCGAGCGGCACTATGATCGGCAGGACCGGAAGGTGTTGCAGCCAATCAGTCACCGCGCTGCTCCCTGCCGTCGACATGGTCCGTGCCGGTGAACCCACGCGAGGCGAGCAGCACGACCAGGAAAAGCGCGGTCATGGCGAAGCCGATGACGATCGCCGTCAGTACGAGCGCCTGCGCTACCGGATCGGTGTGGCGCGTGAGGTCGCCGACGCCGCCGGGCTCGAGAATGGGTGGGGCGTTCACACGCAGCCGGCCCATGCCAAAGATGAAGAGATTAACCGCATAGGAGAGCAGTGAAAGTCCGATGACCACCTGATAGGTTCGCGGTCTCAGGAGCAGATAAACCCCCGATGCGGTCAGAGTTCCGATACCGGCCGAGAGGATAAGTTCCATTACTGTGCCGCCTCCTTCTCGGTGCGCGCCATCCTGGCATGAGCGCGCGGAGCGCGGATCGACTGGTGCGCGATGGCGATCAGCATCAGCACCGTGGCGCCGAGCACGAGCGAGAAAACGCCGAAATCGAAAAGAATGGCGCTTGCGAGCGGCACCTTGCCGATGACCGGCAGCATTGCATATTGCGAATGCGAGGTCAGAAAGGGATAGCCGAAGAGCCAGGAGCCGACCCCCGTGGCCGCCGCAACCAGCAGACCGACGCTCATCCAGCGGAGCGGATGGATGCGCAGCCGCTCTTCGACCCAGCGGGTGCCGCCGGACATGTATTGCAGGATGAAGCCGATCGACATGGCAACGCCCGCGGCAAAGCCGCCACCTGGCAGGTCGTGGCCACGCAGGAAGAGATAGGCGGCGAGCATGGCGGTCACAGGGAACATCCAGCGCATGATCACCGACGGGATATGCAGGTATTTGGCAATGCTGTCGCCGGCAGTTCGCTCGGGGTGCCCGGCGTCGAAGGCGTTCTGCAGCCTCTGCTGTTCCGGAGCTTCGAGGCTGTCCGCCTGAGGGCGGAAACGCAAGAGGAGCGCGAACACCGTTAGTGCGACGATCGACAGAACGGCGATCTCGCCGAGCGTGTCGAAGCCGCGGAAGTCGACCAGGATGACGTTGACGACGTTGGTGCCGCCGCCTTCGCTATAGGCGCGCTCAAGGAAGTAACTGGCGATTGTCTCGGATGCTGGTTTCGTCATCACGGTATAGGCGAGGAGGGTCATTGCGCCACCGGCGAGCGACGCGAGCAGAAAGTCGCGCAGGCGCCTGAAGCGTGTCTTCATCGGGATGTCCTCGCTCTCCGGTTCCTTGATGCGCTTCGGCAGCCAGCGCAAACCGAGCAGGATCAGGACGGTGGTGACGATCTCGACGAGAAGCTGCGTGACGGCTAGATCCGGCGCGGAAAGCCAGACGAAAGTCATGCAGGTGACTAGCCCCGCGCCGCCGAGCAGAACCAGCGCTGCAAGGCGGTGGAATTTCGCCTGAAGAGCCGAGCCGACGGCGCAGGCAATGCCGATCGCCCAGAGCAGAGCAAAGGCCGGATCAATGCCGCGGATGACGAGAGGCGGCATTTCGAAGCCGCCGGCAAGGAGCGGGAGTGCCCCGGCCGCAAGCGCCAGGAAGGTGAGGAGGCGCATCTGCGGCTGCAGCCGGCGCGTGCCGAGCCTTTGTTCGATCGAGCGAGCCCATTTCCACGAAAGTGTCACCAGCACGCGTTCGAAGATGCGTTGACCCTCGAGTAACCGGAAGACGGGTGGTCCCTCGATGCCCGTGGCGAGGTAGGAGCGCATGAGGAAATAGAGCCCGATGCCACCTGAAAGCGCCACCAAGCTCATGATCATCGGGACGTTGAAACCGTGCCAGACGGCCAGGCTGTAATAGGGCGTCCGGTCACCGAGCACGGAGGCTACGGCCGTATGCAGGAAAGGGCCGATCGTGCGACCCGGAAGGATACCGACGACGAGACAGGCAAGCACCAGGAATTCGATGGGCGCCCGCATCCAACGCGGGGGCTCATGCGGCTTCTTCGGCAGGTCCGAAGGCGGCGCGCCGTAGAAGACACTGTGAATGAAGCGCAGCGAATAGGTCACGGCGAACATGCCCGCTATCGTCGCGACATAGGGTGTCACCGTGTCGAGCGCGTTGACGAGGTGCGTTTCGATCGCCTCGGCGAAGAACATCTCCTTCGACAGGAAGCCATTGAGCAGCGGCACGCCGGCCATGGCGGCGCTGGCGACCATGGCGAGCGTCGCGGTGATAGGCATGTAGCGGAACAGGCCGCTCAGCCTGCGCATGTCGCGCGTGCCGCTTTCATGGTCGATAATTCCGGCCGCCATGAACAGCGAGGCCTTGAAGGTGGCGTGATTGACGATGTGGAAGATCGCGGCGACGGCAGCAAGCGGGCTTCCAAGGCTGAGCAGCGTCGTGATCAGCCCGAGATGGCTGATCGTCGAGTAGGCGAGCAGGCCTTTGAGGTCCTGCTGGAAGATGGCGAAATAGGCGCCGAGCACCAGCGTCGTGAGTCCGGCAAGGCCAACGAGCCAGAACCAGGCTTCCGTTCCGGCCATCACCGGCCAGAGCCGCGCAAGCAGGAAAACCCCGGCCTTCACCATCGTCGCCGAATGAAGGTAGGCGGAAACCGGCGTCGGCGCAGCCATGGCGTGCGGCAGCCAGAAATGAAACGGAAATTGGGCGCTCTTGGTCAGCGCTCCGAAGAGGACGAGGATGAGGATCGGCACGTAAAGGGGATCATTGCGGATTGCGTTGCCGGAGGCCAGTACCGCATCGAGTTCGTAGCTGCCGACGACCCGTCCGATGAGTAGCAGCCCGACGAACAGCGCGAGACCGCCCATGCCCGTGATTGTCAGCGCCATACGCGCGCCGTCTCGAGCATGCGCGTTGTGGTGCCAGTAGCCGATCAACAGGAAGGAGACGATGCTGGTCAATTCCCAGAAGACGGCAAGAAGGATCAGGTTTCCGGAAAGCACGACGCCGAGCATTGACCCCATGAAGGCAAGGAAGAGCGCGAAGAAACGCGGCACGGGATCTTCCGCGTTCATGTAGTAGCGGGCGTAGAGCACCACGAGCACGCCAATCGCAGTAATCAATGCGGAAAACAGCCAAGCGAAGCCGTCCATGCGCAGCGACACGCTCAAGCCCAGTTGGGGCACCCACTCGAGTTCATAGCGAAGCACGCTTCCGGCATCGACGAAGGGATAGAGGCCGGCGGTGGCAAGGAAGCAGACGAGCGCGATCGCGCCCGCAAACCAGGCAGTGGCGCCGGGTTTATCGGACGGAAAGAAGATGGCGAGGAGGCTCCCGCCGAAAGGGGCGAGAATGAAGATGGGAAGCAATTTTTCCGCGTATTCGATCGTTCGGCTCCCCGTGCGTGCTTGAAGTGGAGATCGGGTCTTGGCGTGGTCGGTGACAATGGTCGCCGAGGCGGCCTTCTAAGGCAATGCCCCGACGAGCTGTGAAGCCGCAGATGCATTGCTGTTATGGCTTTTTCTAGCGCGGGATGAGGAAAAGTCTGCGTGATTTTGCGCGCGCATCCGCGCCAACTTCTTATAATAGACCACGTTTGATGATGTTAGGTGGATTCGGCCTAAAAATCATCGTGATCTCGACGACTTCAAGCCGCTTGGAAAGAAATTTCAACCCGGGAGATCGTCGCTCCCGGAGGACAGCGGAGACAGTCTGGCGCCATCGCCCGCCGTCAGGCGGCGCGCCATCGCCGCTCGAAAACGAAGGCGGCGAGATCGTTGGCGCTCATGGGCCGAGCGAAGGCATAGCCCTGCAGCCCGTGGCAGCCGAGCTCCTTGAGAATGGCGGCGTGCTGCAGGGTTTCGACGCCCTCGGCGATCACGTCGACGCCGAGCGACGTGCCGATATCTATGATCGATTCCACCAGCCGGCGCTGCGGGGCGGAATCGAGGATGGGCAGGACAAGTTGCCGATCTATCTTCAGGCGGCGCGGCGTCAGCTTCAGAAGGCTGATGATTGAGGCATAGCCGGTGCCGAAATCGTCGATTTCGATATCGATGCCGAGTTCCTTGATGCGCCGGATGTTCGACAAGACCGTCATATCGTTCTCGTCGAAGGAGATCGATTCGAGCAGTTCGAAGGAGAGCCGGCCTTCCGGGATCCGCATCTGCTCCAGCCGTTCGGTCAGCCGTTCGTCGCGCAGCCGCGAGTAGGAGAGATTGACGGACATCTTGGGAATGCGGATACCGTTTGCCTCCCAGCGGCAGAGCTGGAAGAGGGCCTGCTCCAGGATCGTCTGATCGATTGCCGCGACGACATTGATGTCTTCCGCCGTCTTCAAGAAGGCGTGCGGCCCAATGAGACCCTTGGTCGGATGATCCCAGCGTGCCAGCGCCTCGACGCCGATGACCTCCAGCGAGATCGGACAGAACTGCGGCTGGAAATGCGCGACGAACTCGTTCTGCTCGAGGCCGCGGAGGATTTCGTCGGCTGTCTGCTTGGTCTTGAAGACCTCGGTCTTGAGAGCGCCGGTGAAGGTCTCGTGCCGGTTGCGGCCGCGCCGCTTGGCCTCGTACAGCGCGATGTCGGCGTTCACGAGGATCTGCGAAAGCTCGTCGGCCGCGGCGCTCTGGGCGGCAATGCCGATGCTGACGCCGATGCGGCATTCCTGCTCCTTGTAACGAACGGGCGTGCTCATTGCCTCGATGATGCGCGATGCCAGTGCGGCATCCTCCTCTGGCCTGTCGCTCGCGCGGATGATGACGAATTCGTCGCCGCCGATACGAGCGACGAAATCGCCATCGCGAGCACTTTCGCGCAAGAGGCTCGCAGCATGCCTGAGGATCTCGTCGCCGGCCGCATGGCCGAGAGTGTCGTTGATCTGTTTGAAACGATCGAGATCGATGTGAAAGATGCTGAGCCTCGCGCCCGCATCGAACTGCCTGCTACGGTTGACAAGGATCTGGTCGAGGAAGCGGCGATTCGGCAGGCCGGTGAGCGGGTCGTGAAGCGCGTTGAATTCCATGCGATAGCGCGCGTCTTCGAGCTCGGCGCTGTGCGCCTCGGCGAGGCGCTTCGCCTCCGAAAGTCGTGCCCGGGTTTCTATGTCCGCCGTGACATCCCAGTTAACGCCGACGATCTTGCGCGTGCCGTCCGCGGCGAGATAGGTCGAGCCGATGGCGCGGATGTGGCGGATGTGCCCCGTCGGCAGACAGATGCGGAATTCGGAATTATAAGCCCCGCCAGTGGCGATCGTCTCGGCAAATTCCGCCTCGGCACGTGTCCGGTCATCCGGATGTAGCCTGTCCTTCCACTCGGCGGTCGTCGTGCCCACGTGCGAACGGACCCCGTAGAGCTCCTTCATGCGATTGTCCCAAAGCAGCCGGCCACTCTCGATATCGACTTCCCAGATGCCGATCCTGGATGCGTCGAGCGCGATCTTCAGGCGGTGCGAGAGTTCCTGAAGCTGGTCCTTACTCTCTTTCAGTGCGCGAACGTTCTCCTGGCGCTCTGTTGTCAGCCGGCCGGTCATGATCATTGGGACGACGATCACCAAGCCGCCGAGTACGATCAGCAGGCGTACCGTCCACGCATGCTCTGGCGTTTCCGGCCATCCGCCTTTTGGAATTGCCGCCATGCGCCAGGAACCGCCCGGCAAGGCGACGTCCACTTGGACCGGCGCTTTGCGGAAGATCGCCGGATCGCCAAAAAAAACCGATCCATGGCGCCCAAGTCCATCACGACCGGCAATGGAAATCTCGATGCCGAGGCCGGGCGAAACGAGCCCGCTGTCGCGATAGAGCTCGTCTATGTCGATGACCGCCGAAAGAAGACCCCAAAAATGCCTCACCCCGCCGGCGTCGGTCGTCACCGGAAAGCGGGCGATCAGTCCGCGGCCGCCCTGTACGAGATCCACTGGACCGGCGAGCAGCAGCCTTCCCGTTTGCATTACCCGGACCGCGGTCATGCGCTGTTTCTCATTCTTGCGATAGTCGAGTCCGATCGCCTTCTCATTGCCCGCCAGCGGATAGACCATTGACACGACCAGGTCCGGCGCGGCGGCCAAGTTGCGCAGCTGAGAGCGCTCGCTGAAGAGGCTCCGCGCCAGCTCGGCAAAGCGCTGCTGCTGCATGTCCGGCTCGGTGGCGATCGTGCCGATCAGGCCGCGGACAAGCTGGATACTGCCATTGATGTTGTTCTCGAGCTTCGAGCGGATCGGGCCGAGCTCGTTGGCGACATGCGAACGTATGCGCGCTTCGGAAATGATGCGGTTCTGGTGGTCGGCGAGCACGCCGGCAATGATGACGACGAATGTGGCAGTGATTGCCGGAAGGTAGTTGAGGGTCAGAAATCGCGAGAAGCGGGATCTTCCGACATTGGAGATGTTGTGTTCCGGCACAATGCTACCCAGCGATAGGACGCGAGAGAAATCACCGGATGATTCCAGACTCTCCTTAACAATTCTCATTGGTCTTCGCTGAAATAACGGAAACGGATGCGACGGAGATCATGCTCTCGCGCCGATCATGGCCTCGAGCGTTTCCAGTCGGTCCGCCTCGCGCGGCAGTTTGTCGGGCCGCAAGCGGGCGATCCGGGGAAAACGCATGGCCACGCCCGACTTGTGCCGCGTCGAGCGGTTGATGCCCTCGAAGGCGACCTCGACAACGAAGCCGGCATCGGGCTCGGCCCGCACGGCCCGAACCGGCCCGAAGCGCTCGACCGTGTTATCGCGCACGAACCGGTCGAGAATTTCGAGCTCGGCATCCGTGAAGCCGAAATAGGCCTTGCCGACGGGAACGAGCATGGCTCCGCCTTCCCCCTCCGCCCAGACGCCAAAGGTGAAATCGGAATAGTAACTGGAGCGCTTGCCGTGGCCGCGCTGCGCATACATCAGCACCGCGTCTATATTGAATGGAGCGCGTTTCCATTTGAACCACGGCCCCTTCACCCTTCCAGAGAGATAAGGCGAGTCGAGCCGTTTCAGCATCACGCCTTCGATGACCGGATCAGGCGGGTCGGAGCGCAGCCGGTCTAGTTCCTCCCAGCTCGAAAAGGGCACGAGCGGCGACAGGTCGAAATGCTCCGGCGAGGCGGCGTCGATCAGATTCGCCAAAGCCTTCCGGCGGATGTGAAAAGGCTCCGGCCGGATGTCTCGCTCGCTCCAAAAGAGGATATCATATCCGCGGATGAAGGCTGGATAGTCCGCAAGCAGCTGGCGGTTCACGGTCTTGCGGTTCAGGCGTTGTTGAAGGGCGGCGAAGCTGGCGGTTGCGCGGTCCGTTCGCATCGTTCCACCGACCAGCAATTCTCCGTCGATGACGCCGGAGAAGTCCACGGCCTCCAGGATTTCCGGAAAGGCGCTGGATATCTCATCGCCGCTACGCGAATAGAGCCGCCTGAAGCCGCCGACATTGGTGAGTTGCACGCGGATGCCGTCCCATTTCCATTCGGCGGCGAAATCCGCAGGGTCGAGCCCCTGGAGATCGTTTTGTTCGACCGGATTTGCCAGCATGACCGGATGGAAAACGGCGGGGGTCTTGAGCACCGGCATTTCCCCTTGACCGGTCAGCCAGAGAAAGAGGGGCAGGTAGGGTGGCGACAGGCCATGCCAGAGCCTCTCTATTTCGCCGATGTCCTTGCCGCCCATCTCCGCCAGCGCCTGCTTTGCAAGCCGCGCGGAGACGCCGATCCGTAAACCGCCGGTGACGAGCTTCAGAAAGGCGAAACGGCCGGACGGATCGAGCCGGTCAAGCATGTCGCGCACCAGCGAGCGCACCTCGGAACGCCCCGCCCTCTGCAGTTTTTCGACGACCTCGCCCAGGGGAATGTCGGCTGGCGCGACCTCCCGTGGTGGCTCCCATGCAAGCGAAACCGTTTCGGCGAGATCGCCGACATAATCGTAGGAATAGTGGAAGAGCACCTCATCCATGCGCTCGAGCAGCAGGTCTCGGATCAAGGCGGGCTTCACCGTATTGAGCGACAGCGTGCCGGCGATCGCCGCCAGCGCATAGCCGCGGCTCGGATCGGGGGTCGCGCGAAAGTAATCGACGAGCAGCCGGATCTTGGCGTTTCGCTGCGGAGTGAGGACGAGGCGGCCGAGGAGTTCGGCGAAGGCTCTCATCTCATTCTCCCTCGTCGTCGTAGCCGACGAGGTGCAGCGGGCGCGCGGGGATGCCTTGCAATTGGCACCAGCGCACCAGGGCCTCCTCCCGGCCATGCGTCACCCAGACCTCGCCGGGCGCAATCTCCCTGATCGTCGCGGTCAGTTCCGCCCAGTCGCAATGATCGGAGATGACAAGCGGCAGTTCGACGCCGCGTTGCTTTGCCCGCTGGCGGATGAGCATCCAGCCGGAGGCGAAGATGGCGAGCGGTTCGGCGAAACGACGTGCCCAACGCTCGGCGAAAGCGGAAGGCGGGCCGATGACAATGGAGCCGGCAAGGTCCTGCCGGCTGCCTTCGATCGTCGCGTGGCGGAGGTCGCCGAGGTCGATGCCTACACTCCGGTAGTAGTCGCAGAGCTTCGCGAGCGCGCCGTGAATATGAATCGGCTCGAAATAGCCTTGTTGGCGGAGGAGGGCGATGAGACGCTGCGCCTTGCCCAGCGCATAGGCGCCGACCACATGGGAGCGCTCGGGAAATTGCCTCAGCGACATGAGAAGCCGCTGAACTTCCGCTGCGTCGTCCGGGTGATGAAACACCGGGAGTCCGAAGGTCGCCTCGGTGATGAAGACGTCGCAAGGGACGGGCTCGAAGCCGAGGCACGTCGGATCCGGCCGGCGCTTGTAGTCGCCGGAGACGACGATACGCGCCCCCTCCGCTTCGACGGAAATCTGGGCGGAGCCGAGTACATGGCCGGCCGGGTGGAAAGACACCCGCACGCCGTTGATGGCGATCGTCTCGCCGAGTCGCGCCACCTCGCATGAGCCGCAGAAGCCGTCGCCATAGCGGATGGCCATGATGTCCAGCGTCTCGCGCGTCGCGAGTACATGGGCATGGCCGGCTCGAGCGTGATCCGAGTGACCATGGGTGACCAGCGCCCTTTCGACCGGCTGCACCGGATCGATGTAGAAATCCCCCTTTTGGCAGTAGAGGCCCTTGGGGGCGGGATAAAGCAGTGTCTCCGGCTTCATGCGGACTAAGATAGCCGGCGTGCGCGCGCCTGCCAGCTATCTGGGCGCAGTTTTTAGTTTTTCGACATGGACGGGCCCTCCCCAACCCCTCCCGCACTTGTCCGGCGAGGGGGCGGGCTTGGCGCTCGCGACAACCTGCATTGGTTCCATTGACGTGGCGTTCGGCGCCAGCGGCGGAAATCGGCCGCGAGAGTGCGGAGCAGTCCCCGCCCTTATGCGCAGCGTCCACGCAGAGAAAGCCAGCGTCAGCCCTTCGCGAGCGTGTCGCCGATGAGTTTCAGAACGGCCTCGGCGTCGATGTCGATGCATGCCTTCTGGCTGGGCAGTCCGTCCCAGGCGTTCGGAGGAAAGATCCGTCCGTCCGGCTTCTGGATTGTCTGTCCGTCCGCAATGCCGCCGCAGAGGACGCGAATGGCTCCGCTCCGGGTCTTGAACAGTTCCGGCGCCACGACATAGGCGCAGGCGCAGCTATCGTGCACGACCATGCCGTCGACGACATGCTGCTCGTAAAAGGCGATGTAGAACCGCGAGATGTCGGCTAGCAGCCGCGCCGCCTCTCCGCCGCGCTCAGCAATTTCCGCAAGCACGGCGCGTGTCATCACCGTCCGCGAGGTGACATCGAGACCGATGACAGTCACGGGCCACGGCGCCCGCATCACTATATCGGCAGCCTCCGGGTCGCCATGAATGTTCGCCTCGGCTGCCGGCGTGATGTTGCCCGGAACGTCGAAAGCGCCGCCCATGATGACGACGCCCTTGACGAGAGTTGCGATTTCGGGGTCGTCAATGACCGCCCGCGCCAGATTGGTCATCCGGCCGACGGCGACGAGCTTGACCTCGCCCGGATTGGCGCGAACGATGTCGATGATGAACCGGTGAGCGGGACGGGGATCGAGCGGCAGGCCGATTTCGTCCGGCACGTCGATGTTGCCAAGTCCGTCATGGCCGTGGATGCCTGTCGGCCAGTCGATATGCGGCCGGCTCGTGTCGAAGGTCTCTCCGCTACCCTTGGCGACCGGTGCGGCAATGCCCCATTCGTTCTTCAGAAAGAGCGCATTGCGCGTCGTCGTTTCGATCGAGGCATTGCCGAAGACGGAGGTGATGCCGATGAGATCGATTTCCGCATGCCGGTGCAGGAAGAGAAGGGCCATGGCGTCGTCGACACCCGGATCCGTATCGAAAATTACCTTGTGCATGTCTTCTTCTCTTCTAACGGATGGCCGTCGCCGTTGCCGAATCTCGATTTGTGCCTGGCGGGAATGGCGAAGCCGCGGGCGAAAGTCAATCGGCAGCGGCACGGCTTTGCCGATAGAGGCGTCTGGGTTCTCCCATTTTGCAGCAGCCCGCTTAAACTTTCCGAAAGGTGGCTCGCCTATCCTTGCAGGAGCCTTTGGCTTTTCTTCTCAATTTTGCGCGTCAGCGGAGCCGAGCGTGAAGGTTATCCTGAGTAAATTGCGTCCTTCAAAGCGCCTTGTGCTTATCCTGTCGGCGGCGTTCGTCGTCTCCGCCGCGTCCGGCGGCGCGGCCGTCTATGTGGGGGGCGACCGGCTGATTGCGCGTATCGCGGAGCCGTCGCCCTCGGGGCTTGCCTGCACGACGCTCAGGACTGTGAAGCTCGACCATAGCGGACAGCGTTGGATCCGCATGCACGTGAAGACCGAGAGGGCGAGCGGGCCGGACCGCATGCGCACTGCACTACGCGTCGTCGGCGCTTTGGCAAGCAAGGAAAAGGCCGATCTCTATCAGGTCGTCGTCCTGGACGCGACCGGCCCGGAGCAGCGCGCCGCTGTACGGGGCGCGGCAATCGGCGCGCAGGTGCTGTTCGCGCCCGGTCCGCAAAGCGTGAGAGGCATGGACGAGCCGTTTCGGGCTTCCTACAACGACGGCACGGCCAATCAGATGGGCATGTTCCACGGCCAGGTGGTCGCGCTCGGGCTTGACGAGATCCGTGGCATGATGGCGAGGATAGAGGATCGCTCGCTGTGCGAGGATCCGGGCGCCGCCGGTGCCGAAGGCACGGAGGTCGCGCTGGCCGGTGAGCACGCGGCCAAAGCGGCCGGGGCACATGGCGGGCACTGAGCCCGCTTTATTCAATATCGAGAATGACGGAAAAAGCCCACCGCTCGCGCGACGGGCTCTTTTGCATGAGATTGCCTCGGCTCAATCGGCCTTGTGGCGGCGGGCCGGGAAGAGAATGACGTCGCGGATCGACGGCGAATTGGTGAGCAGCATGATCAGCCGGTCGACGCCGATGCCGAGGCCGCCGGCGGGCGGCATGCCCTGGTCCATGGCGTCGAGGAAGTCTTCGTCGAGCGTCTTCTCGGTCTCGCCGCGGGCGTGCGACTGTTCCATCTGCTCGACCATGCGCGCCCGCTGCTCGACCGGGTCGTTGAGCTCGGAGAAGGCGTTGCCGATCTCCCAACCGTTGCAATAGGTCTCGAAACGTTCCACAAGCCGCGGTTCGCCCGGCACCTCCTTGGCGAAGGGAGAAATGTCCTTCGGGAAGTGGATGACGTGCGCCGGCTGGATGAGCTTCGCTTCGACCTTTTCCTCGAAGATGGAGGCAAGCACCTCGCCCCAGGTCGCATCCTTCTCGACCTCGATGCCGGCGTTCCTGGCTGCCTCGCGCGCCTCCTCGTCGGTCCCGATGGCGAGGAAGTCGACTCCAATCGCATCCTTCACGGCCGCCGGCATCGAGACGCGGGGGAAGGGGCCCTTGAAGGACAATTGCTTCTCGCCGAATTCGAACTCGGTCTTGCCGTGCACCGCAAGGGCCAGCGACTCGAACATGCGTTCGACGAGGCCCATCATGTCTTCATAATCAGCATAAGCCCAATAGCACTCCATCATGGTGAATTCCGGATTATGCCGGGTGGAGACGCCTTCGTTGCGGAAATTGCGGTTGATCTCGAAAACCTTGTCTGTGAGGCCGGAAACCAGCACCCGCTTGAGGTAAAGCTCGGGTGCAATACGCAAATACATGTCGAGCTTCAGCGTGTTGTGGTGCGTCTTGAAAGGTTCGGCCGTCGCGCCGCCGTAGATCGCCTGCAGCATCGGCGTCTCGACCTCCATGAAGCCCTCGTCCTCGAGGAAGCGCCGCAGGCTCGAGACGATGCGGCTCCGCTGCTGGAAGCGCAGCTTCGAGTCCTCATTGACCATGATGTCGAGATAGCGCTTGCGGTAGCGCGTCTCGATGTCGGCCAGGCCGTGATACTTCTCGGGCATCGGCAAGAGCGACTTGCAGAGCATGGTGATCTCTTTGGCGTTCACCGTCAGCTCGCCGCGCTTGGTGCGGCGAACCTCGCCGGTGACGCCGACAATGTCGCCAAGGTCGATCATCGGCAGCAGCGCACGCGCTTCTTCCGGCGTCGTGTCCTTGTGTGAGAAGATCTGGATCTTGCCGGAGGCGTCATGAATATCCATGAACATGCCGGAATTGCGCGAGGAGAAGACGCGGCCAGCGACCGTCACCGTTTCGCCACTTTCAGTGTCCGGCTCGAGCCCGGCATATTTTTCCGCGAGCTCGGCATTGGTGATCGTGCGGTGGAAATGCGCCGGATAGACATCGCCGATCTGCTCGCGCAGGAGCTCGAGCTTTTGGGCGCGCACCTCGGTCGCATCGGAAGAAAGACCGTTTTCACTGTTCGGGTTCATCGTCTTGTCCTTACTTTCCGCTGCCGACCATCGAAGCGACCACTTGCGAGGCGGCCTTGAGGCGCTGGCGCACGACCGCGCGGCCAAGCAGCTCCATGGAATCGAAGAGCGGCAGAGAGCGCTGCGAGCCCGAGACGGCGACGAAGAGCGGCGCGACGATCGCCTTCAACTTCTTGCCCGTCGCATCGGCGACAGCACGCAGTTCCGCTTCGATCGACTCCTTGTTCCACTCGAGGATCTTCTCCAGGTGCGGCTGAACCGTGTTCAGGATGTCGAGCATCTCCTCGGGCGAGGCCTTCACGCCCGCAAAGGCAGATGGCTGCAGACCGAGATCCGACTTGAAGAGGAAGGCGGCGAGGTCCGGCAGTTCCCCGAGCTTCGAGATGCGCGACTGCGACAGCTTCAGTCCTTCCTTGAGGCGATCGTTTTCCGATGCCCAGGCGAAGACACGTGCCGCGAATTCCTCTTCCGACAGTTTCTCGCGGATCCATCGGGCGTTCAGCCAGTCGAGCTTCTGGATGTCGAAGATGGCGCCCGCCTTGGAGAGGTTTTCCGGGTCGAACTTCCCTGCCAGGTCCTCGATCGTCAGCAGCTCTTCGCCCTCGGCGATCTGGATAAAGAACAGGCCGAGAAAGTTCATCAACGCTTCGGGCAGGTAGCCGAGCGCCGTGTAGTAGGAGATCGAGGTCGGGTTCTTGCGCTTCGACAGCTTCGACTTGTCGGCATTGCGCATCAGCGACAGATGCATGAACTTCGGCGGTTCGAGGCCGAGGTACTGATAAATCAGGATGTGCTTCGGCACGGAGGCGAGCCATTCCTCGCCGCGTGCGACATGGGTGATCTTCATCAGGTGGTCGTCGACGACGTTCGCCAGGTGATAGGTCGGCATGCCGTCTGCCTTTAGCAGCACCTGCATGTCGACTGCATCCCACGGGATCTCGACGTCGCCATAGACGCCGTCGTGGAACTTGCAGGAGCCATCAGTCGGGATTTTCATGCGCACAACGTGCGGCTCGCCCGCGGCGACGCGCGAGGTCACTTCCTCCGCCGAGAGGCTCAGACACAGGCCGTCATATTTCGGCGGCTTGCCGGCGGCGCGCTGTGCCTCGCGCATGCCTTCCAGCCGTTCCGGCGTGCAGAAGCAGCGGAAGCCGTGGCCATTCTCGACGATCTTCTCGACGTAGGGCTTGTAGATGTCCTTACGGTCGCTCTGGCGATAGGGACCATAGGGGCCGCCGATATCGGGGCCTTCCGACCATTTCAGGCCGCACCATTTGAGCGCATCGAGTACCTTCTTCTCGAATTCCGGCGTTGAGCGCGTCGCATCCGTATCCTCGATGCGCAATATGAAATCGCCGCCGTGCTTCTTCGCGAAGAGATAGTTGAACAGCGCGATATAGGCGGTACCGACATGCGGTTCGCCGGTGGGGGAAGGCGCGATGCGCACTCGGACTGCTGAATCTGCCATGGTCTTGCCCGTCTTGACGTGCTTTGGGGCCCTTGCCGGGGCGTACCCCCCGCGGGCGCATAATTTTATGGGAAGGAAACGCCCGCAAGGGCGCCGCACCAGCGGTATCGGCGGGCAATTCCAGTCGGCAGGGGTGAGACCATAGAAAGCCCCCTATGTCAACGGAAACCCGAAGGCGGCCGCTTCTGCGGGGATGATCGTTCCGCACGCGGCGGAATCAACCCATGTTCCATCCATGGAGGCTCGCTAATCGCGGGCCTCTCGGGGAGGCGCTTAGTGGATTTTCTCGGCCCTTTGCTTCTTCAGCCGGGCGTTGCGGGCCATCATGTTAAGGCCCTCGACCAGCGCCGAGAAGGCCATTGCCGCATAGACATAGCCCTTCGGGACGTGGAAGCCCATGCCTTCGGCGATCAGCGTCGTACCGATCATCAGCAGGAAGGCGAGCGCCAGCATCACGATGGTCGGGTTCCGCTCGATGAAGTTGGCGAGCGGCGTTGCTGCAAAGAGCATGACGGCAACGGCGACGACGACCGCGACGATCATGATCGGCAGGTGCGGCGTCATGCCGACGGCGGTGATGATGCTGTCGACGGAGAAAACGAGGTCGAGCAGGAGGATCTGTCCAATTGCCGCGGCGAAGCTGTTGATGGCCGAGGTGGCGATGAAGTCCTCCGCGTGATCCTTCGGATCGACGCTGTGGTGGATTTCTTTCGTCGCCTTCCACACGAGGAAAAGCCCGCCGGCAATCAGGATCATGTCCTTCCAGGAGAAACCATGGCCGAAGGCTTCGAAGACCGGCTGGGTCAGTTGTACGATCCAGGCGATGGTGCCGAGCAGCGCCAGGCGCATGATCAGCGCAAGCCCGATACCGATGCGGCGGGCGCTGACGCGGTGAGCTGCCGGCAATTTGTTGGTGAGGATCGAGATGAAGATCAGGTTGTCGATGCCGAGCACGACCTCCATGACGACGAGTGTGATCAGGGCTACCCAAGCCTCGGGGCTTTGGACGAGCGTGAGAATTTCCTGCATCGGCGATCTTTTCCTTTCCTACCATTAAGCAAAGCGGGCACCGCTTCCGGCGCGTCGACGCGCAAGATCGCCGCAGTATTTAAGGATACTTGTGAAAGTCGCAAGCACCGCCGCCTCTTTCGCGGCGGCGTTGCGGCGCTACCCGATCACTCTTTACCCGATTGTGGTTGCGACCCTTCTCCTCAGACCTCGATTTGCCGCGCGTCATATGACGCGCGGCGCTTTGCCGGTCTACGACCTGCCCGAGGCGGGCCGGATCGAGTTCTCTCCTGGCGGGAAACGTTTCGGTGACATTGGCCGAGACCGGCTGGCCGCCCTCGACAGGACCCACCATTGTCCTCAACGTCGAGGATTGCCACAGAGCGGTCGAGGAGTTGCGCCGCCGCGGCGTGCGGTGCGAGGATGCAGGTGTTTCCCGGCTTCGTAGCCTTCGCGAGCTTCTACGATCCTTTCGGCAATCGCCTGCAGATGTGCAGTCCAGCTTAGGAATATGTATCAGAGTGCTTCTCGGCCATAGGCGGCCATGAAGACGCGGATGGCCGATGTGACGTTCTTGTCGATCTGTTCGGCCGGGACCGCATCGCACATGCCAAACAGGCGCCCCTTGAAAAGCCCGGCCATCGAAAGCTCGATGAACTGTTTCGCCGCGAGTTCCGTGTCGCCGATCGAGAGCGTGCCCTTGGCCACTTGCTGGTCGAGGTAGGCCTTCAGGACGGTGTAGCCGTTTTCCGGCGTGGCCGTAAAGAAGCGTTGCGCCAGCCGCGGCATGCGGTCGATCACGCCGAGCACAATGCGCATTGCGCGGATCGTGTAGTCGGAGGTGATGCTGGTGACAAGCGTCACGCCGAATTCGTGAAGTGCTTGCTCTATCGGATCATGGTCGTTCAGCGACTGCTTGATGCTGCTGACGATAAGGTTTCGCTCCCGCGCGATCAGCGCCTCGAACAGGTCTTCCTTGTTCTCGAAATAGACGTAGAGGGTGCCCTTCGAAACGCCCGCCTCGCGGGTGATGTCGTTCATGCTGGCCGCATCGAAATTGCTGCGCATGAAGACGCGTTTGGCACCTTCGAGGATCTGCTCGCGCTTCGCCGGATCCGCGCCGGCGGGGCGCCGTCCGCCGCTTCCTGCCTGCTGTTCCTGCAGGCGACTTTCCTGCTGTGCACCTCTCGTTGACGTCATAATCGCCGGACTTTCACTCCTCATCGATCTTGAGCACCGATCCAAGGACGATAAACGCGATCGGTTCCAGTAAAAAGCAAGGGAGGCCCGCGCTCTTTCCACTCATACGACGAATTTTCGAACCGACTGGTTCGATTTGTGCTTGATATGCGGTGGGAAAGCCACTATGTCAAGTGACATCGAACCGAACGGTTCAGTCAATTTTTTGTAAGTGATGATGGCAGGTCGGTTCCCATGTCCACTAACAAAACTTCCGCCGCCCATGTTCGTCCCGTGGACGGCGATTTCGAAGTCACGGATGCCTCACGCGAGACCAGGGCGCCGAGCAATGAAGCCCCGGCGCCGACCGAACGCCCCGCAAACGCCGAAACTGCGGCGCCCGAGAAAAGTCGCCGCAAGCCGATCCTCCCGGTTCTGGGCTTGGCGCTCCTCTCTGCGGTCGGTTGGTACGGTTATGACTGGTGGACCAATGGCCGCTTCATGATCTCGACCGACGATGCCTATATCGAGGCGGACATCGCCACCATCTCGCCCAAGGTTTCGGGCTATGTCGCCAGGGTCGACGTGGTCGCCAACCAGCAGGTGAAGGCCGGCGATCCACTCGTCACGCTTGACGATGGCGACTATCGCATCGCTTCGGAGCAGGCCGATGCGCAGATTGCAACGCAGAAGCTGGCACTCAGCCGTTTCGATGCGCAGATCGCCGGCGCCGAGGCGAGCCTCAACCAGGCGGAAGCGCAGAAGAAGGCCCTCGAAGCGGCGCTTAGGGGCGCCGAGCTTGCACAGAAGCGCGCAAGCGAGCTTCAGTCAAAGGACTTCGGCACCGACGCTGCACGCGACAGCGCCGAGGTTGCGCTCGATCAGGCGCGGGCAAACCTCGCTGGCGCCGATGCCAATATCGCCGCGGCCAAGGCCAGTATCGCCGTACTCGAGGCGCAGCGCACGGAAGCGGAAAGCACGATCCGCTCGCTCGAACTTCAACGCGACAAGGCCAACCGCGATCTCGGTTTCACTGTCCTCAGGGCGCCCTATGACGGCGTAATCGGCAACGTCTCGGTCCAGGTCGGCGATCTCGTCGCCCCCGGCCAGCGCCTTGCCGCCCTCGTTCCGGTCGACCGCCTTTATATCGATGCGAATTTCAAAGAAACGCAGATTGCTCATCTGGTGCCGGGCTCGAAGGTGAAGGTACACGTGGACGCCTATGAGGAGCACTCCATCGAGGGCACCGTCGCGTCGATTTCGCCAGCCTCGGGAGCCGTCTTCTCGGTGCTCCCGGCAGAAAACGCCACCGGCAACTTCACCAAGATCACCCAACGTGTTCCAGTCCGCATCACGCTGCCAGCCGACGCGCTCGCCACGGAAAACCTGAGAGCCGGGCTTAGCGTCGTTGTCGACGTCGACACCCGCACGGCGCCCGAGCCGGCGAAGGTCGCTGAGGCGAAGTAGGCAAAGAGCGAGGAGCAATCGGCATGGCTGCGACGGCATTGGCGGGCCCGGCGGCAGGCGCGGCCGGGGTCGAGGAGCGCATGGACCCGAGGCGTCTCATTGCCTTCCTGGCGATGGTCGTCGGCATGTTCATGGCGATCCTCGACATTCAGATCGTCTCGGCCTCGCTCGCCGAAATCCAGGCGGGCCTTTCGGCGGGATCGGATGAGATCGGCTGGGTGCAGACCTCCTATCTCATCGCCGAGGTCATCATGATCCCGCTGTCGGGCACGCTTGCCCGCATCGTCTCGACACGGGTGCTCTTTTCCGTCGCCGCCGCCGGTTTCACCGCGGCGAGTGCGCTCGCCGCGACCGCCACCAATATCGAGCAGATGATCGTTTACCGGGCGATCCAGGGCTTCATCGGTGGCGGCATGATTCCTTCGGTCTTCGCCGCGGCCTTCACCATCTTTCCGCCGTCGAAGCGCAATGTCGTCTCGCCGATCATCGGCCTGATCGCGACTCTGGCGCCCACCATCGGCCCAACGGTCGGCGGCTATTTGAGCCACGCATTTTCCTGGCACTGGCTTTTTCTCGTCAACGTCATCCCCGGGATTATCGTCGCGACGCTGACCTGGACCTTGATAGACTTCGACAAGCCGGAACTGGCGCTAATGAAGAAGTTTGATTGGTGGGGCCTTCTCTCCATGGCGATCTTTCTCGGCTCGCTGGAATACGTGCTGGAAGAAGGCAACGCCAACGACTGGTTCAATGACGAACATATCCTCATGGGCGCGGTCGCGACCGCGCTCGGCGCCATCGTGTTCTTCTTCCGCGCGTTCACGGTGGAATTCCCCGTGGTCGATCTCAGGGCTTTCGCCAACCGCAACTTCACCTTCGGCTCGCTCTTCTCCTTCGTGATGGGCATCGGCCTCTACGGGCTCACCTATCTCTACCCGCTCTATCTCGGGCGCATCCGCGGCTATGACTCGCTGATGATCGGCGAGACCATGTTCGTCTCGGGTCTCGCGATGTTTCTCACCGCACCGATTGCAGGATTCCTCGCGAACCGGCTCGATCTCAGATTGCTGATGGGCATCGGCTTTGCCGGTTTTGCGGCAGGTACGTGGATGATGAGCCACTTGACCGGCGATTGGGACTTCTGGGAACTGCTCGTGCCGCAGATCCTGCGCGGCTGCTCGCTGATGCTCTGCATGGTGCCGATCAACAATATCGCGCTCGGCACCCTACCGCCCGCACGCATCCGCAATGCCTCGGGACTCTTCAACCTGACGCGCAATCTCGGCGGTGCCGTCGGCCTTGCGATCATTAATACGATTCTCACGCAGCGGCAGGATTTCCACTACGCCAGGCTCGCCGAGCACGTCCAATGGGGCAATCCCGAGACGGTGGAGCGCTTGAAGAACATGACTTCACGTTTCGATGCCTACGGCCTCGACGGCGCGACCGCTGCGCTCAAGCAACTTGCCGCAATGGTACAGCAGCAGGCGACGATCCTGTCCTTTAGCGACATCTTCCTGCTCTTGACCGTGCTGTTCCTGGCGATGATCTTTGGCGTCCTGCTGATCAGCAAGCCAGAGGGCACTGGGCGCGGCGGCGGCGGGCACTAGTCTCAGACTAGCGCGCCAGACGAAAGCGATGCCACCCGTTTTCCCGCATTTGCTCCCCGAGGTGGCCGGCTTCGCTGCCGTGATCATTGCTCGCTGGTCCTTCGCGCGCCCACGAGGGCCGCTTCCCAGGTGGCGCTGACAAACGCTGCACCACTTCTCCGTTTCCCCTGTTGTGCATGTTCGCGCATTTTTGATTTACGTACATCAAATATTCCTCTAAGGGTTTTCCGAGGGGGAGAGGATGCGTCCAACCGTTCACGATATCGCCGCCGAAGCGGGTGTCAGTCTTGCGACCGTCGACCGGGTGTTGAACAACCGTCCGGGCGTCCGGGAGTTGACGCGCGACAAGGTCGAGCGGGCGATCGCCAGCCTCGGTTATGTGCGCGACGTGACTGCCGCCAATCTTGCGAAGGGCCGCAGCTATAAGCTGATTTTCATCCTTCCTGCCGGCGACAATTCGTTCATGCGCGGCCTCGAGACTGAGGTCAGGGAGGCAATGGCGCGGTCTGCAGCCGAGCGGACGGAGATTGACATCCTTCCCGTGCCTGCTTTCGATCCGCAGGCATTGGCGAAGGCGCTGGCGGAAGCGCATCGGCGCAGGCCGGCAGGGGTTGCGGTGGTCGCCATTGATGCGCCCGAAGTAACGGATGCTGTAAGGCGGCTTCGCGACGATGGGATTGCGGTCGTGACTCTCGTATCCGACCTGCCCGGATCCTCCCGCGACCACTTCGCCGGCATCGACAACATCGCCGCCGGGCGAACGGCCGGAACGCTGATCGGGCGATTCCTTGGCGACCGCCTGGGGCCTGTCGCTGTCCTGGCGGGCTCGATGCTGGTCCGCGACCACAGGGAGCGGCTCGAAGGCTTCCGGTCGGTCATGCGCGAAAGTTTCGGGAGCCGGTCGATCCTGCCGGTGATCGAGGGGCAGGACGACCCGGTTCGCGTCGAAAAACTCGTCACCGCACTGATCGAACGCCATCCGGATATTGCCGGCATCTACAGTCTCGGTGCGGGCAATCGGGGTCTCGTCGCGGCGCTTGAGAAGGCGGGCCGGGCTGAGGTCTGCGTGATCGCACATGAATTGACACCCTACAGCCGAGCCGCCCTGCTCTCCGGAACGATTGACGCCCTGCTCAACCAGGATGCCGGTCACGAGGTCAGGAGCGCCATCCGCGTACTGAAGGCCAGGGCGGACGGTTTGCCGGTGCTCCAGGCGCAGGAACGCATCCGGATCGACGTATTCCTGAAAGACAACCTGCCGAACGGGCAGGCTTAGGAGAACATCATGTATCTCGGATTGGATCTCGGCACGTCCGGTGTCAAGGCGATGTTGATCGACGAGGGACAACGCATCATCGGCTCCGCATCGGCGGCTCTCGACGTGTCGCGGCCGCTTCCCGGCTGGTCGGAGCAGGACCCGTTCGATTGGACAAGGGCGACCGACGACGCCGTCGGCACGCTCAGGGCGACCCATCCGCAAGCGCTTGCGGCCGTCCGCGGTATCGGCCTTTCCGGGCAGATGCACGGCGCGACGCTTCTCGACGCGCAGGACGCGGTCCTTCGTCCGTGCATTCTTTGGAACGATACGCGGAGCTTCCGCGAGGCGGCCGCGCTCGACAGCGATCCGCAGTTCCGCGCTCTCACCGGCAACATCGTCTTTCCCGGCTTCACCGCGCCGAAGCTCGCCTGGGTGCGCGAAAACGAGCCTGAAATCTTCGCGAAGGTGCGCTGGGTGTTGTTGCCTAAGGACTATCTCCGCCTCTGGCTCACCGGGGAGCACATGTCGGAAATGTCGGATTCCGCCGGCACGGCCTGGCTCGATACGGGCCACCGCAAATGGTCGGAAAGCTTGCTTGCCGCCACTCGATTGGAGGAGCGGCACATGCCGACCCTCGTCGAAGGCACGGAGGGCGCGGGCATGCTAAGACCAGAACTCGCGAGCCGTTGGGGCATGGGCGCGAATGTCGTCGTCGCCGGTGGCGCCGGCGACAATGCGGCATCCGCCTGCGGCATGGGCACGGTCAGGGAAGGGCAGGCCTTCGTTTCACTTGGTACCTCCGGCGTGCTCTTCGCCGCCAACGCTCGTTACCTGCCTAATCCGGAAAGCGCCGTCCACGCCTTCTGCCACGCACTGCCGAACACCTGGCACCAGATGGGCGTCATCCTTTCGGCGACCGATGCTCTCAACTGGCATTCCGGCATCACCAACAGGAGCGCTGCCGAACTGACCGGCGAGCTTGGCGATATGCTCAGGGCGCCGGGTTCGGTGACCTTTCTTCCCTACCTCTCCGGCGAACGCACGCCGCATAACGACGCGGCGATCCGTGGCGTCTTTGCCGGCCTCGGCCACGAAAGTTCCCGGGCGGCGTTGACTCAGGCGGTACTGGAAGGCGTTTCCTTCGCCATCCGCGACAGCCTCGAGGCGTTGAGTGCGGCCGGCACCTCTCTCTCGCGCGTCACCGCGATCGGCGGCGGCTCACGGTCGCGCTATTGGCTGAAGTCGATCGCGACTGCGCTCAACCTGCCGGTGGACCTTCCGGCCGACGGCGATTTCGGTGCGGCCTTCGGTGCGGCGCGACTCGGCCTGATTGCCGCCACCGGTGCCGATCCAATTGCGACCTGCACCGCGCCCGAAACCGCGGAGACGATCGAACCGGAGGTGTCGCTGGTCCCCGCCTATGAGGAGGCCTATCGGCGCTACCGTCGGCTTTATCCCGCGATCAAAGGAGCGACGATCCAATCAAGCCGAGCCGTATAGCCCGCACCGGATGCGCCGCACGAGCCAATGAAAACGATTACTTTCCCAGCAAACGCGGCGTTCCGGCAAAAGGGCGCCGGCGTTCGAAGTCCACGAAAGGAGACAGCCGTGAGCACGGGTTTTTTCGGCGATATCGCCAAGATCAGATATGAAGGGCCGGAAAGCAGCAATCCGCTTGCCTTCCGCCATTACAATCCGGACGAGATCGTCCTCGGCAAACGCATGGAGGACCATCTGCGCTTTGCCGTCGCCTACTGGCACAGCTTCGTCTGGCCGGGCGGCGACCCTTTCGGCGGCCAGACTTTCGAGCGCCCCTGGTTCAAGGACACCATGGAAGCGGCGAAGCTGAAGGCCGACGTCGCCTTCGAATTCTTTCGGCTACTCGGAGTGCCCTTCTACTGCTTCCACGATGCCGACGTGCGTCCGGAGGGCCGGAACTTTGCAGAGAACACCAGCAATCTCAACGAGATCGTCGACTATTTCGCCCTCAAGCAGGCGGAGACCGGGGTCAAGCTGCTGTGGGGCACGGCGAATCTCTTCTCGAACCGGCGCTACATGGGGGGTGCCGCGACCAACCCCGACCCGGATGTCTTCGCCTTTGCCGCTGCTACGGTGAAGACCTGCATCGATGCGACTCATAGGCTCGGCGGCGAGAACTATGTGCTCTGGGGCGGTCGCGAGGGCTACGAGACCCTGCTCAATACCGACCTGAAGCGCGAACTCGACCAGCTGGGTCGTTTCGTCAGCCTCGTCGTCGAGTACAAGCACAAAATCGGCTTCAAGGGCACGATCCTGATCGAACCGAAGCCGCAGGAGCCGACCAAGCATCAATATGATTTCGATGTCGCGACTGTCTATGGCTTCCTCAAAAAGTACGGCCTCGAGAACGAGGTGAAGGTGAACATCGAGCAGGGTCACGCGATCCTCGCCGGCCACTCCTTCGAACACGAACTGGCGCTTGCCAATGCGCTCGGCATCTTCGGCTCCATCGACATGAACCGCAACGATTATCAATCCGGGTGGGATACGGACCAGTTCCCCAACAATGTCCCGGAGATGACGCTCGCCTACTATCAGGTGCTGTCCGGCGGCGGCTTCAAGACCGGTGGAACCAACTTCGATGCAAAACTGCGTCGCCAGTCGATCGATCCTGAAGACCTCCTGATCGGCCATATCGGCGGCATTGATTGCTGCGCGCGCGGTCTCAAGGCGGCAGCGAAGATGATCGAGGATAAGGCGCTTTCGAGCCCGCTTGATGAGCGTTACGCCGGTTGGAACGTGCCCGAGGCAAGGAAAATGCTCGAGGGCGGCTTCTCGCTCGACGAAATCGAGGCTTGGGTCCGCAAGGCCGACCTCAATCCGCAGCCGAAATCCGGCAAGCAGGAGCTTCTGGAAAACATCGTCAATCGTTACGTATGACAGGCACTGTTCGTGGGCAGGAGCGCAATTGTCGCTCCTGCCGGCGACGGCAGGTCCTTCCGACGGCGACGGATGCTTATTGCTCGTCGTGGAAAATCTGCTAGCTTCTGGTCCCTGCAACGTTGCAGGTGTTTCGGTTGACGCGAGATTGCAGAGCAGCGCGCTCAAAGGCCATCATTCGGCCGGGGCCGGTATCTGAGACGACCAAAATCAACAGGGAGGAATTTTGCATGAGGACCATCAAGGGACCCGCGCTCTTTCTTGCGCAATTCGCCGGCGATGCGGCGCCGTTCAATTCCTGGGATGCCATCACCAAATGGGCAGCCGATTGCGGCTACAAAGGCGTGCAGGTCCCGAGTTGGGACGGGCGCCTCTTCGACGTGAAGAAAGCGGCCGAATCGAAAGCCTATTGCGACGAGATCGTCGGCAAGGCACGCGACAACGGCGTCGAGATCACCGAGCTTTCGACGCATCTGCAGGGGCAACTGGTGGCGGTGCATCCCGCCTATGACGAAGCTTTTGACGGTTTCGCGGCACCCGAGGTGCGCGGCAATCCGAAGGCGCGCCAGCAATGGGCGGTCGAGCAGGTGAAGCTGGCGCTGACAGCGTCCAAGAACCTCGGACTGAATGCAATGGCGAGCTTCTCCGGCGCGCTTGCCTGGCCTTTCGTCTACCCCTGGCCGCAGCGCCCGGCGGGTCTCGTTGAAACCGCCTTCGACGAGCTTGCCCGCCGCTGGGCACCGATCCTCGATCATGCGGAGGACTGCGGCGTCGACGTCTGCTACGAGATCCACCCGGGCGAGGACCTGCACGACGGCATCACGTATGAAATGTTCCTCGAGCGCACCGGCCACCACGCCCGCGCCTGCATGCTCTACGATCCCTCGCACTACGTGCTGCAGTGCCTCGACTATCTCGAGAACATCGACATCTACAAGGATCGCATCCGGATGTTCCACGTCAAGGATGCGGAGTTCAATCCGACCGGCCGACAGGGTGTCTATGGCGGCTACCAGAGCTGGGTGAATCGAGCCGGGCGCTTCCGCTCGCTCGGCGACGGTCAGGTGGATTTCGGCGCGGTGTTCTCGAAAATGGCAGCGAACGACTTTTCCGGCTGGGCCGTGGTCGAGTGGGAGTGCTGCCTGAAGCATCCGGAAGACGGCGCGCGCGAGGGCGCGGAATTCGTCAAGGCACATATCATCCGCGTCACGGAGAAGGCTTTCGACGATTTCGCCGACAGCGGCGCAGATGAGGCGGCGAACCGGCGGATGTTGGGCCTTTAAGTGGACCCCGACCCCTCCCACAAGGGGGAGGGGCTTTCCCGTCCCGTCGGCGTCAAGCGCAACATTTATGCTCGGGAAACCGTCAAGACATGAATGGAGCGGGGGCGACAACATAAGCCCCTCCCCTGTGTGGGGAGGGGCAGAGGCGGCAGTTTCACAAAACAGCTATTTTCAGAAGAGGTAGCACGCATGGCAATTGAGGGAAGCAGTACGGAAACTCGTCAGAAGCGGATTCGGCTCGGTATGGTGGGCGGCGGCTCCGGTGCCTTCATCGGCGCCGTGCATCGCATCGCCGCGAGACTCGACGACCATTTCGAACTCGTCGCCGGCGCGTTGTCTGCGACACCGGAAAAGGCGCAAGCCTCGGGCCGCGAATTGGGTCTCGACCCGTCCCGGGTCTATTCCGATTTCAAGCAGATGGCGATCCGCGAAGCGAAGCTGAAAGACGGCATCGAGGCGGTGGCGATCGTCACCCCCAATCATGTCCACTATGCCGCGGCCAAGGAGTTCTTGAAGCGCGGCATCCACGTGATTTGCGACAAGCCGCTAACCTCTACGCTCTCCGACGCGAAAAGGCTCAAGCAGGCGGCGGACGAGAGCGATGCGCTTTTCGTGCTGACGCACAACTACACCGGCTACCCAATGGTCCGGCAGGCACGCGAGATGATCGCGAATGGCGACCTCGGCCCGGTCCGCCTTGTCCAGATGGAATATCCGCAGGATTGGCTGACCGAAAACATCGAGCAATCCGGCCAGAAACAGGCCGCGTGGCGGACCGATCCGGCGCGCTCGGGAGCCGGCGGCTCGACTGGCGATATCGGCACGCACGCATACAATCTCGCCTGCTTCGTATCCGGACTGGACCTGGACGAACTTGCGGCCGATCTCGACAGTTTCGTTCCCGGTCGTCAGCTCGATGACAATGCGCATGTGATGTTGCGCTTCAAGGAGAAGGACGGCGCACGCGCCAAGGGCATGCTCTGGTGCAGCCAGGTAGCGCCGGGCAACGAGAACGGGCTGATGCTGCGCGTCTATGGCACCAAGGGTGGCCTCGAATGGACGCAGAAGGACCCGAACTACCTCTGGTACACGCCATTCGGCGAGCCGAAACGCCTGCTGACACGCGCCGGCGCCGGCGCGTCACCGGCGGCGGCCCGCGCCTCGCGTATACCTTCGGGCCACCCGGAAGGCTATCTCGAAGCGTTCGCCAACATCTATTCGGAAGCGGCACGGGCGATCTATGCCAAGCGCAATGGTGATAAGGTCGACCCCGCCGTCACTTATCCGACAATCGACGACGGTATGAAGGGCATGATCTTCGTTGATGCCTGCGTGCGCTCCTCCAAGCGCAACGGCGCTTGGGTGAAGGTCTAAGGCCTGCTGGCGGTTGGGCCTCCCCGATCGTCGCGGTCGACAATTGCCCCCGGCGCATCACTGCGCCCGCGCGTCTCCAATTTAAGGAGACATGCAGTAACCGAGGTCCAAACATGGGTGTGCAGCGGCGCGACGCGTGCCGCTGCCAGACGACGGGATGATAAAGCATGATTGAAGCCAGGAAACTTGCAGAACGCCTGCCCGGCGACTTTGTCTTCGGCGTCGCCACCGCTTCCTTCCAGATCGAAGGCGCCAGCAAAGCAGACGGGCGCAAGCCGTCGATCTGGGACTCCTTTTCCAACATGCCCGGTCGGGTTTTCGGGCGCCATAACGGTGACGGCGCCTGCGACCACTACAATCGGCTGGAGCAGGATCTCGACCTGATCAAGAGCCTGGGCGTCGAGGCCTATCGCTTCTCGGTCGCCTGGCCCCGCATCATTCCGGAAGGCACGGGACCGGTGAACGAGAAGGGCATCGATTTCTACGACCGGCTCGTCGATGGGCTAAAGGCCCGCGGCATCAAAGCCTTTGCGACCCTTTACCACTGGGATTTGCCGCTGGCGCTGATGGGTGACGGCGGCTGGACGGCGCGGACCACCGCCTACGCTTACCAGCGCTATGCCAAGACGATCATTGCCCGCATCGGTGATCGGCTGGATGCGGTGGCGACCTTCAACGAGCCCTGGTGCTCCGTCTGGCTCGGGCACCTCTACGGCGTGCATGCGCCGGGCGAGCGCAACATGGATGCGGCGCTTGCGGCACTCCATTTCACCAATCTTGCGCACGGTCTCGGCGTCGAGGCCATCCGCTCGGAACGGGCGGACCTGCCGGTCGGCATCGTCATCAATGCCCATTCGATCTATCCCGGAAGCAATAGCCCCGAGGACAAGGCAGCGGCCGAGCGCGCTTTCGATTTCCACAACGGCGTCTTCTTCGATCCAGTCTTCAAAGGCGAATATCCGGAGGGCTTCCTTGCGGAGCTCGGTTCCCGCATGCCGCAAATCGAAGACGGCGACATGGCGACGATCGCACAGCCGCTCGACTGGTGGGGCCTCAACTACTACACGCCGATGCGGGTCTCGAGCGATCCGGCCCCGGACGCCGAATATCCGGCAACGATCAATGCGAAGCCGGTCAGCTCCGCGAAGACCGATATCGGCTGGGAGGTTTACGCACCGGCGCTCGGAGCGCTGGTCGAGACGCTCAACGCCCGTTACAAGCTTCCGGAGTGCTACATCACCGAGAACGGCGCCTGTTACAATATGGGCGTCGAAAACGGCATCGTCGACGACCAGCCGCGGCTTGATTATCTCGCCGACCACCTCTCGGTGACGGCCGACCTGATTGCCAAGGGCTATCCAATGCGGGGCTATTTCGCCTGGAGCCTGATGGACAATTTCGAATGGGCGGAAGGCTACCGCATGCGCTTCGGCATCGTTCATGTCGATTACGAGACGCAGGTGCGCACGATCAAGAAGAGTGGTTACTGGTATAAGGAACTGGCGGAACAGTTCCCCAAGGGGAACCACAAGGCCGCGTGACACGAGAGCGCCGCGCGTCTTATCAAACGCGCGAAGGCCGCTGGTCGATTTAACGAGACATACAGTAGCGTGGGCGGCCTGCCGATAGGCGGGCCGACTAAGCTCCCACCTACGAGGAGGAAGGCACATGAAGGGTGGATGTCTTTGCGGAGCCGTACGCTACGAGGCGAAAGCGCGACCGCTTTACTCCGGCTTCTGCCATTGCCGAGATTGCCAGCGGGCCACGGGCACGGGCCATTGCTGCTACATGATCTTCTCGCGTGGCGATGTCGATTTCAGCGGAGATCTCCGCGCCTACTCGAAATTCGCCGAAAGCGGCAACATCACGATCCGCCACTTCTGCGCCATCTGCGGCAGCCAGATCTTCGGTTCCGGCCCGCCGGAGGACGACCGCTGGACGATCTACGCCGGCACTCTGGACGACACCTCTCTGTTTGAACCGACCGATGCGGTCTTCACCCGCAGTCGACCGCATTGGGACCGGCTCGCGCTTCATGTGGCCGAGTGCGAGACGCTGCCTGACTGATCGACCGCGAAGCGGTATGAGGAGGGGTAGCCTGCTCCGACCGGCAAATGTCGGCTCAGCTTCCGAGATGCCGCTCGCCGCGCTTCTTCGCCAGCGCGATCTGCCGCTGCCGCTCGCGGTAGCGCTCGCGGTCCTCGTCAGTGCGCGCTTCATGGCAATGGACGCAGGAAACGCCCTCTTCGTGAAGCGGAGAGAGAAGCTCCTCCCGCGTCAGAGGCTGGCGGCAGGCATGGCAGAGCGTGTGCTCGCCCTCCTGGAGTCCGTGGGTGACGGAGACGCGCTCGTCGAAGACGAAGCAGGCGCCATCCCAGAGGCTTTCCTCCGGCGGGACCTCCTCGAGATATTTGAGGATGCCGCCCTTGAGGTGGAAAACCTCCTCGAAGCCCTGTTCTTTCATGAAGGCGGTCGCCTTCTCGCAGCGAATGCCGCCGGTGCAGTACATGGCGATCTTAGGCTTGGTGTGCAGGCCCGTGTTGTTGCGCACCCAGTCGGGAAATTCGCGGAAGCTCTTCGTCTTCGGGTCGACGGCGCCGCGGAAGACGCCAATCGCGGTTTCGTAGTCGTTGCGTGTATCTATGACCAGAGTGCCCGGATCGGAGATCAGCGCGTTCCAATCCTTGGGTTCCACATAAGTGCCGACGACACGGTTGGGGTCGATATTCTCGACGCCCATGGTGACGATTTCCTTCTTCAGCCGAACCTTCATGCGCAGGAAGGGCATGGAGGAGGCTCGGCTTTCCTTGTGCTCCAGTCGGCCGAATTCGGGCTGCGCGCGCAGATAGGCGAGCACCGCCGCAATTCCCTCATCGCTGCCGGCAATCGTGCCGTTGATGCCCTCATGGGCAAGCAGCAGCGTGCCTTTCACCCCGTTTTCATTGCAGACGAGTTGCAGCGGCTCGCGAAATTCGGCGAAGCGGGGGAAGGAAACGAAGTGATAGAGCGCGGCCACCAGAAACTGGCCTTGCGTCTCCGGGCACGGTGTCTCAAGCGTGTCGTTCATGGGGAGGCAAATACAGCTTTTGGGCGCCTCGCGCAATTGCGGCGAATTGCACGTGTGAATGTCACACGAGGGTGAGGGCACGCCAGGGCAATATGCGGCTTGGCTGCGGCACGGGCAGGTCCGATGAGGTCACACAGCTATCGTGAAGCCTCGAGCCAGAGCAATTCGACCGTCCGGCTTTCCCTCTCCGGCTCATCGAGGAAGACCGCTTGTGCGCGTTGCAATGCTTCCTGACGAAGCTCCTCCTGACGGGTGATGATCGCGGAAAGGAGATGCGTCTGGTCTTGGCTGTCGCCGGCGAGTTCCGGTTCTTCGTCGATAAGCGAAGTCAAGGCGGCCAAATCGTTCAGATGGCCGAGTACATCCACCAGTTCCCCGGTTTCCGTCCGTTTTGCCTGCATGGCCGATGGCCATACCTCCCGCAGCAGCGCGAGATGCATCCGGTAATCCTGCGCGCGCTTGCGCAATTCGTGGAAGAGGCGCGCGTCGATGCCCGTTGCGCAGGCAGCCCTAGCGCGTGCGGCGCGCTCCAGCGCGCGCCGCCAGCCGTTTTCAAGTCGAGCAGCGGATTTTCGCCTGCCGTCATGGAAGGAAACATGTGCAAGTGCCGAAAGCGCCTGTCCGCAGCCGGTGATCGTCACGCAGATTTTTCTGTCGAGATCGGTTTCGCATTCGGCGATGCGGTCGCGGCGGGCGAGCAGGGTCGAGCAGACCTTGTCCAGCGCCACCCGCTGCTCTTCGCTGGCCGCATGCTCGCGCAGATGTTTGGCATTCTCGACGAGGGCTGCCGCGTCACGGACGGTCGAGAGATTTCGCGCCATGTCGCGAATGCGGGCGTTTTCCTGTTTCTGGAACAGGGCGGCATCGCATGCCACCAGTCGGTAGAGCGCACGAAGGCGCTTGAAACTCTTTCGTGCGTCATGAATTGCCTCGTGCAGGCCGGCCGGCCGCTCTCTGAGCACGGCCACTGCGCGCTCGATCTGTTCGGCGGCGACGGTGCGGAAGTTTTCGGTGAAAGGCCGTCCCGGCGTGAAGGCGTAGGTCATGCTATGCGACCAGCAGCCCCGAGGTGGCAAGCGCTTGGTTGGAATAGCGTCGGTCGCCGGTGATCTCGCGCCCGAGCCAGGACGGCAGGGCAGGAAGGTCTGTCTCCCGCTTCATTTCCACTTCGGCGACGACGAGCCCCTCGAGCGCGCCCTCGTAAATGTCGACCTCCCAGGTGAAGCCCTTATGCGGCACGCGAAAGCGCCGCTTCTCGATCACGATGCCGACCGCCTGGGTCAGGAGCTCGCGGGCGTCATCCATCGGAATGTCATATTCGTACTCGTTGCGAACGAGTGACGATTTGCCGATCTTTATGGTCAGGCGCGCCCATTTGTTGCCGTGGATGCGGACGCGAACCGAACGGTCCTCCATGGTCACGATATAGGCCTGCCTCAGCCTGATGCCCTTATCGGAATGTTGCCGCCAGCCGTCCGATGCAACGAGGAACTTGCGCTCTATCTCCTTCGCCATGGAATCCTGCCATCTCGAGAGGTCGACTACCGGCAGAGACTAACGTTAAATTGCTCATGCTCAAGCCCATGTCGTTGTGTCGGATAATATTTTACCGTCGGCTGTTATGCGACGGTTGGAGCAGCGCCTTTCGGGCTCGACAATGACAGGCGGGCGGAGTATGCGAAGGGCAACATTCAATCGTTTTAAAAGGGACGGCAAGCATGAGCGTGAAGACCGACAAGCTTCTTTCCATCCTCAAGCTGCAACCAGTAGTGCCGGTGCTGGTGATCGATGATGCCGCGACCGCCGTGCTGCTCGCACGGGCACTGGTTGCCGGCGGCCTCAAGGCGATCGAGATCACGCTACGTACCCCGGCAGCGCTCGAGGCGATCCGCGCGGTAGCAGACGAGGTCGAAGGCGCGCTTGCTGGGGCAGGGACGATCCTCAACGCAGCTCAGTTCGAAGCGGCCATAGAGGCAGGATCGCAATTCATCGTCAGCCCCGGCACGACCCAGGAACTGATCGACATTGCCAATGAGCACGAGGTGCCGCTGTTGCCCGGTGCGGCAACAGCGAGCGAAGTGATGGGCCTGCGCGAGGAAGGCTATGAGGTGATGAAGTTCTTCCCGGCCGAGCAGGCCGGCGGCGCTGCCTATCTGAAGGCGCTCTCATCGCCGCTTGCGGGAACCCTGTTCTGTCCGACCGGCGGTATTTCGCTCGCCAACGCCCGCGATTATCTCTCTCTGCCGAACGTCCTGTGCGTCGGGGGCTCCTGGGTGGCGCCGAAGGAACTCGTCGCCAAGGGGGACTGGGCAGGCATCACAAAGCTCGCCGCGGAGGCGGCCGCGCTGAAGGCTTGAGGCAAAGTTCTCTCGAAAAAGGCCGGGTCGCCAGCCTTTTTTCGTCTCCGCGTCGCGTTTGTATTTCGCCGGCAAGGTTCCTATGTCTCTGTTCGCCGACAGCAGCGGGATGGAAGACGTCAGAAGCGTCCCTGTGGCCCGCCAAACCGACAAGGAGCGAAGCCGATGTTCGACGCAAAGAAATTGCTGGATCAGTTTCTGGGATCGCAGGTGCCCGGTGCCGGCGGCTCGGTTCGCGACCGCGCGGACCAGGTGACGAAACTCGCCAAAGACAATCCCTTGGCAACGGGCGCGATCGCGGCCGTCCTCCTTGGCAGCAAATCCGGCCGCAAGCTGGCCGGGAATGCGGCGGTTCTCGGCGGCCTGGCGGCGATCGCCGGCCTCGGCTATCAGGCCTACAAGAAATATCAGGCGGGCCAGGCGCCCGCGGCCGAGCCCGCGACCTCGGCGCCGGCCCAGTTGCCGGCACCTCCGGCCGATTCCGGTTTCGCCGCCCCGGAGGCCCTGAGCGACGATTTCGCGCTCGTCCTCGTCCGTGCGATGATCGCGGCGGCGCGGGCCGACGGCCATATCGATGAGGCCGAGCGTCGCCATATCATGGACAAGCTCGCCGTCTCCGGCCTGTCGGCAGATGCCACCGCCTTCCTCGAAACCGAACTCGCGAACCCCACCGATCTCGATGCGATCATCGCCGCAGGCAAGACTGAAGAGGAGCGGGTCGAAATCTACACGGCCTCGCGTTTGGCAATCGAGCCGGAGAGTCGCGCTGAAAGCGGCTATCTCGACCTTCTTGCCGGCCGACTTGGCCTTGCCGATGCGCTCGTCGACCATATTGAGGCGACCGTTTCTGCAGCAAAGGTCCCGGCCTGACGGCAGCGATCGCGCAAAGGATGGTTCCAGGAGCGACCTGACACCAGCCCGCGCGCTGATCGAATGCATCACGAGTTTTAATTTGTCCTCGGTCGACTTCCGTCCTATTGCGAGGCAAACGCCGGCGCGGGGTGAGGAAAAGCGTGCGCGGTTTTCCGCCGGCATCCCGCGCCATCTTCTTAGAATCGATCACAACGTGATCTGGCGCGGAGAAATCGATGCGTGACCTTGCCAATTGGACGGGCTGCCCGGTGCCGCAACCGGTACTGATCGAGGGGCGCTACGTGCGCCTGGAGCCTTATGAGCGAAAGGTTCATCTCGAGGCGCTCTGGAACGACGCCTTTGGCGGCATGGCGATCAATCCTCTGCTCAAATATTTCACCCAGGACGACTTTTCCGGCATCGAGGACTTCGATGCCTGGCTCTCCGCGGTGGAGGCGAAGTCCGGCTGGATTACCGAGGTATTTCGCGACAGGGCAACGGGCAAGGTCGGCGGCATGGCAAACTATATGCGTGCCGATCCGGCCAACGGCGTCGTGGAGGTCGGCGGGGTGGCGCACGGTCCGGCAATGGCACGTTCGCCGCTCTCGACGGAAGCCCACTACCTGATGGCGCGGCACGTGTTCGAAGATCTCGGCTATCGGCGTTACGAATGGAAATGCCACAGCGAGAACCAGCCGAGCCGCAGCGCGGCATTGCGGCTCGGCTTCACCTTCGAAGGTATTTTCCGTCAACACATGATTTCGAAGCACGCCAACCGTGATACGGCCTGGTATTCCATGATCGACCGAGAATGGCCGCTTCTCAAGACCGCTTTCGAAACCTGGCTGTCGCCGGAGAACTTCGATAGCGAAGGGCGCCAGAAGCGGCGCCTGGAAGACGTCCGCGCAGAATATGCGGCAAAGGAGCAAGCGTGAATACGCCCGAGAAAAAGGAAAAATCCCCCGCCATCGCGGCGGCGATCATCCTGACCGCCGTCGCTTTCGGCTTTCTCGCCTTGCCGTCGATCATGCTCTGGCTCGGCGAAGTTTCGCCCTGGCTCGCAGCCGGCTTCGGCACCGTCTTCGTGCTCGGCTTCTTCCTGATCTTCTGGCTGCGCGCCCGCCATCAGCGCCGCCGCGGGCGGTGAGTTGCACGCTCAATTCTCATCGATTGGGCGTGGGCGGTTGCCCCTCACCCTAAGCCTCTCCCCGCGCGGGGAGAGGGGACAAGCGCTCCACAAGTCAGGCCCTCTGCGCTGTGAACGTAGTTGGGTCGCGGCCAAGAGGGTTCGGCACACCCCTTCTCCCCGCCTGAGGAGAGAAGGTCCCGGCAGGCGAATGAGGGGCTGCATCGGCGGATATGTATCCCGAGTCAACCCTGCAGGGCAGCACCCAACAGAACAAGCCCCAAAACGAGAACCAGCAGCGCGCCGGCGATCTCGATGGCGTTGGAGATGCGCGCCGCCGCCGAGTGGGTCGAGGCGTAGCGGACCGCAATGCCCTTGGCGGTGACGGCCATGGTGGCGAGGACAGAGACGGTGATGGCGGTGCCGATCGACATGGCAAAGACCGACAGAACGCCCCCGAGATAGAGGCCGTTCAGGAGCGCGAAGGAAAGCACGATGAGCGCGCCGGAGCAGGGGCGCAAGCCCACGGCGACGATCGCCGACCAGGCTTCGGTGAGGGCGAAGCGATCGCCCTTCAGCGTTTGCGGATCGGGGGCATGGGCGTGTCCGCAGGTTGCGCAGACTTCGCCGTGGGCATGCGTGTGGTCATGGACATGATGGTGGTGATGATCGTGGCGATGCTGACCGTGGTCATGCCCCACATGTGCATGGGCGTCGGCGAGCGCCGGCCGGGCTATCGAGCGCAGCTTGCGGAATATCAACCAGCCGCCGAAAGCAGCGATAAGTCCGTAGCTTGCGACTTCGAGCGAATGCGTCGCACGCGTCATGTTGATCGACGAACCACGCAAAAGGAGATAGACGGCGCCGATCAGCAGGATGGCGACGACGCCCTGCAGCATCGAGGAGAGAAAGGAAAGGAGTACGCCGCGCCTAAGCTCCGTCTCGTTGGCGATCATGTAGGAGGATATGACGGCCTTGCCATGGCCCGGGCCGGCCGCATGGAATACGCCGTAGGCGAAGGAGAGGCCGATCAGCGACCAGAGCTGCCATGGGTTTTCGCGCATGTCCTTCAGCGCCCCCGTCAGCAGGCGATAGAAGTTCTGCTGCTCCATATTCACCCAGGCGAGCAAGCCGCCGAACATCCCGGTCGTCTGGAAGGAAGGCTCGGCAGAGCCGATGCCGAGCGGCGATCTGGCCATGGCCGTGGTCGCGCAAATGGCCGTCAACAAAAGCGCGGCCAAAAGCGGACTGCCGATCCTGCGGACGTTCAGCATGTGATCTCGATCCTGGTTGCGAACAGTTTCGACATGTCGGTGCCCGTCGGGTCGCTCCAGAACGCGTCCGTAAGGGTGTCCTTGTTCTCGGCGAGCACTTCATCCGGATCCGGCCGTACCACCTGACGTTTGCAGGCTTCGATCTTCTCACCGACGACCGCGAGATCGTCGTCCGTCGCAAAATCCATCGCCGTATACATAGTCGGATCATAGACCCCGAAGGAAAGCTTCCCCTTGAGCGGCATCGCTTCTGCGGGCTTGACAGCGAACATCATCAAGAGCTGGTTGTCCTTGTAGTCGACCGTAATGCCGGCGGGTCGGTTCACTTTCACCGATTTCCCATTGTCGAGTATCGTCGTGTAGTAATTGTACTCCGCGAGCGATTCGAGCACGGTCTGGCCGACCTCCTTCAGTTCTTCCGGATCGAGGGTGGCGTTCGAGTTCTTGTCGAAGTCGAGCACCACGCTTGCCGAGAACATCTCGTCGAAACGCCAGACGTTGCGCAATTCGCCGATGCCGCCCGTTTCGTCGGAAACGATCTCGAGCCGCGCTTCGGCGAAGATGTGCGGATGGGCGCTAGCCAGCGTGGGCGCAAGGAGCGTCGCAAGGCTGGCCATGACGAGGCGTTTTGTTTGCATCGGGTGGAGGTCCTTTGGCCGATACCGTACGAATCGCCACCGAATGTATCGCAAATGGGACGGAATTGGGACGCGGGCGCCGTCTTCACCGCGCGCAGGAGGTGCGTTCGGCTTCATCAGTTGCGGAACCAGCCATGCAGGAAATCGACGAATGTACGGACCTTCGCCGGCAGGTATCGCCGGTGCGGGTAAATTGCGTAGATGCCGCGGTCCTTCGGCAGGAACTCCTCGAACAGGGGGACTAGTTCGCCGCTCGCGATCTTCGGCCGGGCGATGAAGTCCGGCACGGGTGCAACTCCGAGGCCGGCAACCGCCGCGCGCACCGAGGCGAGCGGGCTGTTGACCTCGATCGGACCGCTTACCGGAACCGTGAAGGGCGAACCGTCCGCCTCGATGAAACGCCAGTTCGAGTAGGAGCGGCCGTTGGTGTCGAGAATACAGGCGGCCTTCGAAAGCTCGCCCGGATGGTTAAGCGGGCCATTCCTTGCCATGAATTCGGGCGAGGCGCAGACGAGGATTTGAAAATCGTCGAGCTTGCGCGCGATGAGCGTCGAGTCCTCAAGACGGGTGATGCGAATTGCGACGTCGAAACCCTCCTCGACGAGATCGACGAAACGGTCGTCGCAGACGATCTCGAGCGACAGTTCCGGATGCTGCTTGCCGAAATCGATCAGCGATTGGCCGATCTCAGCATCGACGAAAGTCCTCGGCACGGTGATTCGGAGGCGCCCGCGCAGGTCGGCATTGTTGGCGCGCACGAGATCGGCGAGGTTATCGATCTCCCTCAGGATCTCGGACGCGGTGCGATAATAGGTGTGGCCGGCTTCGGTCAGCGAGAATTGCCGCGTCGTACGATTAAGGAGGAGAGCCCCGAGTTCGTCCTCGAGCTCACGGACATATTTCGACAGCAGCGCCTTGGACTTGCCGACCCGCCGGGCTGCGGCCGAGAAGCCCTCCGCGTCCACGACGTCGATAAAGGCGCGGATGCGGGTCAGGGTGTCCATGGCTTGTCGTTCCTATCTTTCTTCGCGGGCGGTGATAAGAGGCGCCTGTTCTTGGCGTCCTGCGGTGCACCCCGACAGCGGGAAAATCGTTCATTCAAGGTGAACACTGACGCAGTTGTCCGGTCCAGAAAAAATTGCCGGGCAGGCGGAAAAAGCTCTTGATTACGACAGTGATTTTTCTTACCTACGCCCTTGCCCAAAGTCGCACGTGCCTGTGGGTGTCCGCCGACCCTCGATTAGGTGAGGATCTCGGTAAGGTACCTGGAACTAACCCCTCCAGTCGCTATTCCGGCCAACCGGGAAATGCGAGGACATCTTGAAGCAACGACGGTGCGGGCCTTTCTGGTGTCTGCCGGCTCTCCAACAGCCGGGGTTACTGAAGAGGCACACCTTCATTGCCGGAAGTGCGGTTGGGATATTCCCTCCAATCCATGGCAGACAAAGCCGAATCTTAGCCTTCACGGGCTTCGATTCACCGTATCGCGCATAAAGCGCATGCATGGTTCCGGGGTCTCCACCGGCTGGTGCCAGTGCAAGCGCGTATGCCCTTTGTCCTCCACAGCTGTGGAGTTTAATGGATCGGGGAATACAGCCATGACCACGGCACGCATCATCGACTTTCTCAACACCCGACGTCCGGAAGGCCCTTGCCTCATCGTCGACCTTGACGTCGTGCGCGATAACTTCAAGGCATTCCGCCACGCTCTGCCGGACAGCGCGATCTATTACGCCGTGAAGGCAAACCCGGCGCCGGAAATCCTGCGCCTGCTGGCCGGTCTCGGCTCCAATTTCGATTGCGCGTCCGTCGCCGAAATCGAAATGGCGCTTGATGCCGGCGCGACCCCCGCCCGCATCTCCTATGGCAACACGATAAAGAAGGAGCGGGACGTCGCTCGCGCGCATTCGCTGGGTATTGATCTTTTCGCGGTCGACAGCCACGAAGAGGTCGAGAAGATCGCACGCGCCGCTCCGGGCGCCCGTGTCTTCTGCCGCGTGCTGACGGATGGCGAAGGAGCGGAATGGCCGCTGTCGCGCAAGTTCGGCTGCGTGCCGCAGATGGCCGTCGACGTGCTCGTCTATGCCCATCAGCTCGGCCTCGTCTCCTACGGCGTGTCGTTCCATGTCGGTTCGCAGATGACAAAGCTCGATGCCTGGGACTCGGCGCTTGCCGATGCCAAGCGCGTCTTCGTGCAGCTTGCCAAGCAGGGCATCGAGCTCAAGATGGTCAATATGGGCGGTGGCTTCCCGACGAAGTACCTCAGGGACGTCCCGTCGGCCGAAGCCTATGGCCAGGCGATCTTCGGTGCGCTGAAGAAGCACTTCGGCAACAACATTCCGGAGACCATCATCGAGCCGGGCCGCGGCATGGTCGGCAATGCGGGCGTGATCAAGGCGGAAGTCGTTCTCGTCTCGAAGAAGTCGGACAACGACAGCCATCGCTGGGTCTTCCTGGACATCGGCAAGTTCGGCGGTCTCGCCGAAACGATGGACGAGGCGATCCGCTATCCGATCCGTACGACGCGCGACGACGACGCGATGGAGCCTTGCGTGCTCGCCGGTCCGACCTGCGATTCGGCCGACGTGCTCTACGAAAAGAACATGTATCCGCTTCCGATCTCGCTGACGATCGGCGACGAGGTTCTGATCGAGGGCACCGGCGCCTACACCACGACCTACTCGGCCGTCGCCTTCAATGGCTTCGAGCCGTTGAAGGCTTACGTGATCTGATCCGGCTCGCTCCCGCCTCCAAAGCGGGAGCGGCCACTTCACAACTCTCTCCGGTCCGCCTGAAGCGGTTTTGATGACGGGAGGCCCCGATGGCCGCTGTTGTTGACACCCTGCGCGCGTTCTTCGCGCCGTCCACCTTTGTGATTGATTCGGAAAATCCGGGCGACGTCGTCGCGCGCGAGAACCTCCTCGACCGAGCGATGGGTCCCGGCCGCCGCAGGAAGTCGTCAGAAAAGCTGCGGCGCGGTCGCCTGCCCGCCGAAGGGCTCGCCCTCGTGGCGCGTGACCTCGCCGGCCATATGATTGGCACCGTTCGCCTCTGGAATGTCGAGGCCGGCGTCGACCGCGGAGGGCAGGCCGTGCCAGCGCTGCTCCTCGGCCCGCTGGCCGTCGATCCGGCGCAAGAGGGGAAGGGTATCGGCGGCATGCTGATGCGTGCGGCGATAGAGGAGGCGAAGAAGCGCGGCCACGGTGCAATCCTGCTGGTCGGCGACGCGCCCTATTACGAGCGCTTCGGGTTCTTCGCCGAGCGCGCGCAGCATCTCGTCATGCCCGGTCCCTTCGAGCGGAGCCGTTTCCTGGCTCTTGAACTTAAGGAAGGTTGGCTCGACGGTGCGGCCGGCATGCTTGTCGCGAGCGGCCGCAAGCTCGCGCTGCCGCCCGTCAAGCGCGCCGCCTGACGTTCTCTCGCCTCTCACCCTGCGGAGGCGATCATCAACGGTACTCCTGTGTCTGGTCAGGCGCAGGAGCGCCGTTCCCAGCTTTTGTCGCCGTTCACGAGACAGCCCGCCGATAGAGGGCCAGCGATCCGGCAAGAGCCAAAAATGCGCCGCCACACATCCGGTCGAGCCAGACGGCGCCGGAGTGTTTCAGGAATCGCACGGCTTGCGAACCGACAAGGGCGTAGCCGAACATCACCAGGAAATCGATCGAGGCGAAGACGAAGGCCAGCACCGCGTATTGCGGAGTCTGCGGCATTCCGAGATCGATGAACTGCGGCAGGAAGGCGGAAAAGAAGAGATAGCCTTTGGGATTGGTCACGGCGACCAGGAAGCTCTTCAGGAAAATCGCGCGCGGCGTGCTCGCCGATACGTCCTCTGTCTCGACCCCAACATTGAGCGTGCCTTTGGAGCGCAGCAACATCACCCCCAGAAAAGCGAGATAGGCGGCGCCCAGCCACTTGACCGCTGTGAACCAGAATTCGGAGGTGGCGAGCACCGCGCCAAGCCCGAGCGCCACGGCGCCGATCAACACGAAATCGGAGAAAACGGCGCCGACCATGCCAGCCGCCGCCCGCCTTACGCCGTAGCGCGAACCGTTCGTGAGGGCGAGAAGCACGGTCGGTCCGGGTGTCGCGATGCCGATAAAGGCGACCAGTGCGAATGCGAAAAGGGTGATGTCGTCCATCAAGTCCTCCCTTCAGTCGCCCAGTCGTCTCACAGCTTTGACTTGCATGCAAGCGCCGGTGCCTTTCGATAGTCTCGGTGGCAGCCGCATCATGCCGGCACCTTCTTCGCGCAGGCGCCCGCAGGCGGGGAGAAGGTAATCGCAGCTTAGCCTTCACGCGCCGGGCTCTGCCGTTCGCTTCAATTGCCGAGGCGGATTGCTGGCACGTCCCCTCGCCCCGCTTGCGGGGAGAGGGTCAGGGTGATGGGCTTTTTGCGCCGACGCGAACGGCCATCGCAGCAGCGACAGAAGGCCTATCCCCCAATATCCACCACCCCACAGTCACCCGCCGCCGAACCGAAGGCGAGCTGGCGGCCGGTCTTGTTCCAGGCCATTGCGGTGATCGCACCCTTGCCGGGGCGGCGCAGTAGAACTTCCTTGCTGTCGGCGAAGCGTGCGGCGATGATCATGCCGTCCTCATAGCCGATTGCGACGATGTCCTCTGCCGGGTGACAGGCGACCGCCGTCACCATGGTGTTGCCGCGAGTCCCGAGTTCGAGCGGCGCCTTTCCCATCGGGCCGTCCTTGCCCTGGAAGGGCCAGACGATCGCCGCCGGCGCGCCGGACGAGGCGAGCCACTTGCCCTTGGCGGACCAGGAGAGCGATTTGACCTTGGCCGGATAGCCGGTCATGCGCATGTGTCGTGCCTCGGCGCCGGGTTTGGCGTCGAGCTTCCAGCCGTGAAGCGCGTTTTCTTGCATCGTGGTGACGACGAAACGTCCGTCCGGGGAGAAAATGACGTCCGTATGGGCGCCCTTCCATTCGAGATCCACGGGGCTTCCTGCCATCGCCACCCAATGGAGCGATACGCCGTTATAGCGGGCGACCGCGATGCGCAGCCCCTTCGGAGAAAAGGCAATGCCCTCGACGGTGCGCTCTTCGGGAAATTCCTTGGTCGTCCCATCGGCAAGGCGGACGAAGGCGGTCTTGCCATACGCATACGCCACCGCCCCTTGCGGACCGGCCGCAACTTCCGAAATCCACTTGCGCGAGGTCTCGGCGACGAGGGTCGCCGCCCCGTCGGCCGATATCCGCATCACCTTGCCGTCCTCGCCGCCAGTCAGGAGCGAGTCGCTCGCTTCGTCATAGGCGAGCGAGAGCAGTCCGTCGTGGGCGTCGGTCGTCTTGTGACCGTGGTCGAGCCGGTGAACGGTGCCGGCGGCCCCGGCGAAGAAGGGGACGTCCTTCAGAAAGGCCACGCCGACGACATGGCCTTCGAGATCGAGCGGAGCGACGGTCGGCATCAGTGGGCTCGTTTCCTTGTTCCATGTTTCAGCGGTTCATCCGAAAGCCGGTGATACAGTTATAGTCACGCCTGGGCTTCGCATGCCTTGAACGTGCGCTCCAGCTTCTCGCGGTCGAGATCGCGGCCGATGAAGACGAGGCGAGTCTCGCGCTTCTCACCCTCCTTCCAGGGGCGTTGGTGGTCGCCCTCGATGATCATGTGCACGCCCTGGACCACATAGCGCTCGGCGTCGCCGGCGAAGGCGATGATGCCCTTGAGGCGCAGGATGTTCGGGCCGTCCGTCTGGGTGATCCTCTGTATCCAGGGAAAAAAGCGCTCCGGATTCATCTCGCCGCCGCGCAGGGAGATCGACTGCACCGTCACGTCATGGATCGGCGAAGGCCCATGATCATGGTGATGGTGGTGACCGTGGTCGTGATGATGATCATGGTCGTGGTCGTGGTGATCATGGTGGTGGTGATCGTGATCACAGTCGGGGCCGCAGACATGTTCGTCGTGCTGCTCCTGATCGAGGAAGTGGGGGTCGTTCTCCAGCGCCTTTTCGAGATTGAAGGCGCCCTGGTCGAGCACCCTGGTCAGGTCGATCTCCGAGCGTTGTGTCCGGTAGATGCGGGCGGACGGATTGATCACACGCACCGTCGCCTCGATTCGGTCGAGTTCCTCGGGCGTCACAAGGTCCGTCTTGTTGAGCAGAACGACATCGGCAAAGGCGATCTGGTCTTCCGCCTCTCGGCTGTCCTTGAGCCTGAGCGGCAGATGCTTGGCATCGACCAGCGCGACGACGGCGTCGAGTTCGGTCTTGGCGCGAACGTCGTCGTCCATGAAAAAGGTCTGGGCAACGGGCACAGGATCGGCAAGGCCGGTCGTCTCGACGATGATCGCGTCGAAGCGACCGGGGCGGCGCATCAGACCTTCGACGACACGGATCAGGTCGCCGCGCACGGTGCAGCAGACGCAACCGTTGTTCATTTCGTAGATTTCCTCGTCGGACTCGACGATCAGGTCGTTGTCGATGCCGATCTCGCCGAATTCGTTGACGATCACTGCATAGCGGCGGCCATGGTTCTCGCTGAGGATGCGGTTGAGGAGCGTCGTCTTGCCGGCACCGAGATAGCCGGTGAGCACGGTGACGGGGATCGGCTTCTGCGTCGATGTTTCGGTCATGGGAGCCTCGAGGATTGGCGATGCGCCGCAGGCATCTTAACGTTGGCGTTTCATATAGGAGATGACGGTGCGAAGCGCAAATGCGCTGGCTGCACCTCCGCCGCTGCGGATCAACGCGGAATGAGGAAAGTGCAGGCGGCTTTCCGCCCCTATCCCGTCCAGACTTCTTAGAGTCGACCGGTATAGTTAAAGTCTCCGAGGTCGAAGGCATTCACGTCCTCGAGCAACTCGACGACGCCCCTTACCACATGGGCGAGCAGGGCTTCGCCGCGTTCGGCGGTGGCGACGGCGGCATTGCCGGCGACACCTTGCGGATTGATATCGGACATCCTCCAGCCGAACGCATGCGGACCGTAGGCACGCAGATGCTTGAAGCGGTTGGCAAATTCGCTCTGGCGGGAAAGGAAGCGCCGCGCCTTTGCCATGTTCACCCTTTCCGGGCAAAGGGCAAGCATTACCGAGGTCTCTATGTCACCGCCATGGATGTCGATCGCCTTGTCCTCTCCCTCCATCCAGCCTTCCGGCTGACCGAAGCGGGTCCAACTCGTTGCGACGGCAAGCATGCCGAAGCGCACGCGCGCTTCCGTCGCGACGATCGTCATCAGGGGAGAGTTGCCGCCATGGGCGTTCAGCATCACCAATTTGCGGATACCGAGCTGAGAGAGGTCTTCGGCGATGCCGAGCCAGCGCGCGATCGCTTCGTCATAGGCTAGCGTGCGGGTGCCTGCGACTTCCATGTGTTCGATCGAGTAGCCGACCGGCTCAACCGGCAGGAAGGTCGCAGGCAGCCCCTCGGGAAGAGCCGCTATGACGCGCTCGACGATGCCTTCGGCGATCAGCCGGTCGGTTTCGAAGGGCAGATGGGGCCCGTGCTGCTCATGTGCGCCGAGCGGCAGGACGGCGATCCAGTCCCGTCGCAGAGAGGATGCCAGATCTGCGGGATTTTCCTCCCAACGGGGCTTCGGCATCGGCATTTCTCTTCGGACCTCCGCGTCGATTGTCTCAAAATTGTTATTTGAGTCATACACTTCGTAATCGCAAGTACTATTATTATAAGTCAGTCTGAGGGATTCGGCGGAGGTTCAATGGGTAAGAAGAGCAAAGCCGAAAAGAAGGCCAAGAACGGCAAGAAGAAGGAGGAATTCACCGCCGAACCGCACGAGCAGGAGCTCGCTTCGTTGCTCGTCCAGGCTGCACGCTCCATGCGAACCGTGCTTTCCCGAAATCTTGTCGAGAGCGGCCTCTATGCCGGGCAGGACGGCGTTATGCTCGCCCTTGCCGAGACGGACGGCCTGACGGCCGGGGCGCTTGCCGCCAAGCTTGGCGTCAAGGCACCGACGATGACGCGTACCATCGGCCGCATGGAAGCGCAGGGTTTCCTCGAACGCCGACCGGACGAGGAGGACGCGCGGCTGACCAAGGTCTATCTCACTGCTCCGGGTCGCGACCGGTTGCAGACGATTGCCGAGGCCGGCCAGCATTCGGAGAAACTTGCCACCCGTGGCCTGACCGAAAAGCAAGTGCGTACGCTCATGAAACTCCTGCGCGTGGTCGATAGCAACCTGCAGGCGGCGCGTGCCGCAGATTAAGTGCGCACTTCTCGATTGCAGCGACGATTTAAACAGTTTAAACAAGGTTTAAATCCGAGGGCGCAAGGCGCTGCGAAAGGCATCAATGGCACGGGGGGTATTGTGGCGCAAAAGGTCAAGCTTTCGACAATCGCGGAAACACTCGGCCTTTCGACGGCGACAGTATCCCTGGCATTGCGAGATAGCCCGCTGGTGGCGACCACCACCCGCGAAAAGATCAAGGAGCAGGCACGGGCGCTCGGCTATATCTATAATCGTCGGGCGGCAAGCCTCAGGACGTCCCGCTCGGGCATCGTCGGCGTCGTCGTGCACGACATCATGAACCCTTTTTACGGCGAGATCCTGAAGGCGATCGAGGCAGAACTCGATCGCGACAAGCAGACTTTCATCCTTTCCAATCATTACGATTCCGTCGAGAAGCAGCGCGATTTCATCGAGACGCTGCTGCAGCTTGGTGGCGACGGCGTCATCATGTCGCCGGCGATCGGCACGCCGCCGGAAGATATCCAGCTCGCCGAGGACAATGGCATGCCCGCGATCCTGATCGCGCGCTCCATCGATGGGCTGGATGTGCCTATCTTCCGGGGTGACGACGCCTATGGCATCGCCCTTGCGACCAATCATCTGATCGGCCTCGGCCACCGCTGCATCGCAATGGTCGGCGGCACCGACCAGACTTCGACTGGACGCGATCGTTACCAGGGCTATGTCAATGCGCTGCGCAAGGCGAATATCGAGGTCGACCCGGACTTGCGCATTCCGGGGCCGCGTTCGAAACAGGGAGGCTTCGAAGCCGCGGTTCACCTTCTTTCGCTTCCGCAAAAGCCGACGGCCGTCGTCTGCTGGAACGACCTCGTGGCGATCGGCATGATGAACGGCATTGCCCGTGCAGGCCTCGTGCCAGGCGTCGATATTTCTGTGACCGGCTACGACGATCTCGAGGAGGCGTCGATTGCGACGCCTGCGCTGACGACCGTGTGGAACGGCCAGGCCGAGGTGGGCCGCAGCGCGGCGCGTGCTCTTTTGGACAAGCTCTCCGGCAGTCACGAGCCGGACGGGATCCACCTGATAAAGCCGGAAATGCGCATCCGCCAGTCGACCGGTCCTCTCCGCGTCATCGCTTGATCCCGGTCGCCCTACTGCATGTGGGATGCGGCGCCTCTCGCACTGTCGCTTAGCAAAGGAACTTCGATGAGCCGTCCCCGAATTCTCGTTCCTGGCAAGGTCAATCCGCGCATTCTCGAACGGCTGCCGGAAATGTTCGAGACGGTGCTGATCGAACGGGCAGATCCGGCTCTGGTAACGGCGGAGATGGCGGATGTGGCGGGCATCGCCGTTTCCGGTCGGCTGCCGAGCGAATTGATGGATCGGTTCCCGAAGCTGGAGATCATCGCAAATTTCGGGGTCGGCTATGATGGTGTCGATGTCGACCGCGCCGCCGCGCGTGGCATCGTCGTCACCAACACGCCGGATGTGCTCAATGAGGAAGTCGCCGACACGGCGATCGGCCTCTTGATCAATACGGTGCGCCTTCTGCCCCAGGCGGAACAGTGGCTGAGGCAGGGCCGCTGGGGGCGCGACGGCAACTTTCAGCTTTCGCCCTTGTCGCTTCGTGGGCGAAAGGTGGGTCTCTATGGTCTCGGAAGAATAGGTCTCGCGATCGCCCGGAGGATCGAGGCCTTCGGCCTGCCGATCGCCTATCACACGCGCACCCGGCGTGAAGATCTCGCCTTTCCCTATTACCCGAGCCTGGTGAGCCTGGCCGAGGCCGTGGATACGCTGATCGTGATCGTACCTGGGACGCCGAGCACGGCGAGGGCGGTCAATGCCGAGGTGCTCTCGGCGCTCGGTCCCAAGGGCGTGGTGATCAATGTCGGTCGCGGCTCGACGGTCGACGAAGGTGCACTTGTCGCGGCGCTTCAGAACGGCACGATTGCCGGCGCCGGACTCGACGTGTTCGAGAATGAGCCCCATGTGCCGGAGGCGCTCATCGTCCTCCCGAACGTATCGCTGCTGCCGCACGTGGCTTCGGCCTCCGTGGTCACCCGCGGCGCCATGGCGGATCTGGTGGTCGACAATCTCAAAGCCTGGTTCACGCATGGAAGGGCCCTGACGCCCGTCGCCGAGACCCCGTTCGAGCGCATCCGATAACTATTTGAGCTTGCTCTCCCGGTAAGCGCGAACCGCATCGCCGAAGGCCTTGAACAGGCCGGCCGACGGGGCGTCGGTCCTGACCCAATATTCCGGGTGCCATTGGACGCCGACGGCAAAGGCCTTTGCGCCGATGACCGATACGGCCTCGATCGTGCCGTCCTCGGCCACGGCCTCGACCGCCAGACGTGGAGCGGTGGCGGCAATCGCCTGGCGGTGCAGAGAGTTGACCCGAACTCGGCCGGCGCCGAGAACGGGAGCGAGGCAGCTTCCCTCCTTGACGATCACGTCCTGGCGAATGCCATAGGCGACGTCGAGATCCGGCACGTCCGGCTTGCGGTGATCCCAAACCCCCGGCTGTTCCTGGATCTCGGTTGCGAGCGTACCGCCAAGCGCCACGTTCAATTCCTGAATGCCGCGGCAGATGGCGAACAGCGGAATGCCGCGGTCGAGCGCACGGCGAATGAGGGGCAAGCTGGTCGCGTCGCGGCCCGGATCGAAGGGGCCATCCGTCTCTCTCGCCTCCCTGCCGTAGAGCGCAGGATGGACGTTGGAGCGAGCGCCGCTCGCGAGCACTCCATCGACGCGGTCGAGGATCTCCTCGGTGTCATTACCGGACTCCAGAGCCGGAATGAGGAACGGCATGACGCCCGCTCCCTCGACGGCCGCACGCACATATTGGTGGGCGACCACATGCCAGACATTGCCGTCGAAATCGCGAAAATCGCACGGGATGGCAACGACAGGTTTCGACATTATCAGGCTCCTCGATCATCTGGATAAAGCCATGGAGCCAGATGCCGGGCCAAAGTCAACTGGGGAGGTCGATGGAGGCGATTGCGCTGAGCACGGTCGTTCGCAGGTATGGGGACAGCCTTTGGTGTCGTGCAATCGATTTGCCGCAGTCGGGTGGGCGGGTTTTCGTTGCGAACGCTTCAAGCATTGTGTATGCGGAAACCAAAGGCGACGCTTGCGCATCGCGCAAATGGCGCTCCGTTTGTGGATCACGGGCCCGCCGCTTGGCGGTGCCGCAGGACTTCTGGAGATTTGGACGATGGCAGAGCATCATTCGGGACCGGTCGAGACGGGCGCTCCGATGGACTATTCCGAACATGAGAAGACCTATAATCTCTTCGTCAACGCGACGAAGTACGGCACGCTGTTCTGCGTTGCGCTGCTGATCGCGATGGCCGCCGGCTTCTTTACGACCATGGGCTTCTTCAGCTCGCTCATCCTCTTCATCCTCCTCAACGTCGCCGGTTACTTCTTCCTGCGCTGAAATCTTGCCCTGGGTCGGGAGGTAGTCTCCGTCTCGGGTGGCTGACCGCGATCCGGTCGACGGCGGCAAATGCCGCCTTCGAGCGAAGAGTACCGTCGCTGCAGCGCAGCCGTCGCTGTAAGGCTTTTGAAATTTTGCAGCTCTTGCCTGGATCGGGGGGCGATTCGAAGAGCTACGCGAGAGGGCGGCCGCTGCGCTGGTGGGTCGCTCGGCAATCGATCGAAATGCCCGTTTTCCAGCTAGCTCTGGACGCGGGCCGGTGGAGGGGGACTATTGAGCGAGATCGTCTTTGTTGCCAAGGAATCGGATCCCAACGAACCGCGCGTCGCGGGGTCGGTCGAGAGCGTCAAGAAGCTGACGTCGCTCGGCTTCGAGGTCGTGGTGGAGGCGGGTGCGGGGCTTAGCTCGCGCATCCTCGATGCCGATTTCGAGAAGGCCGGTGCCCGGATCGGCACGGCGAAGGACGCCAAGAGCGCCGACGTCGTGCTGAAGGTGCGCCGCCCTACCGCCGCGGAGATCAAGGGCTACAAGCCGGGCGCGCTGGTGATCGCCATCATGGACCCGTATGGCAACGAGGAGGCGATCGCCGCCATGGCCAAGGCCGGCGTCACCGCCTTTGCCATGGAACTGATGCCGCGCATCACCCGGGCACAATCGATGGACGTGCTTTCCAGCCAGGCGAACCTCGCCGGTTATCAGGCGGTGATCGATGCGGCCCATGAATACGACCGGGCGCTGCCAATGATGATGACGGCGGCTGGCACGGTGCCGGCGGCGAAGGTCTTCGTGATGGGCGCCGGCGTCGCCGGCCTGCAGGCGATCGCCACTGCAAGGCGCCTGGGCGCCGTCGTCTCGGCAACCGACGTCCGTCCGGCGGCCAAGGAACAGGTTGCCTCGCTCGGCGCCAAGTTCATTGCCGTCGAGGACGAGGAGTTCAAGGCGGCCGAGACCGCCGGCGGCTATGCCAAGGAGATGTCGAAGGAATACCAGGTCAAACAGGCCGCACTCGTCGCCGATCACATTTCCAAGCAGGACATCGTCATCACCACGGCGCTGATCCCCGGCCGCCCGGCGCCGCGGCTCGTCACCCGCGAAATGCTGCATGCGATGAAGCCCGGCTCGGTCGTCGTCGACCTCGCGGTCGAGCGCGGCGGCAATGTCGAGGGGGCGGAAGCCGGCAAGGTGTCGGAGGTCGCCGGCGTCAAGGTCGTCGGGCACCTCAACGTGCCGGGCCGCATCGCCGCCTCCGCCTCGCTCCTTTATGCCAAGAACCTCGTCACCTTCTTGGAGACGATGGTCTCCAAGGAGGAAAAGCGGCTGGCGGTGAACATGGAGGACGAACTCGTCAAGGCAACGGCGCTGACCCACGGCGGCGCCGTGGTGCATCCGGCCTTTGGCGGCACGAATGAGGGGGAAAAGTGATGGCGAACGAACTGTTGGACAAGGCAGTGACCGACCTTGAACGGGCGGTCGAGGCGGTCAGGACCGCCGCCGAATACGTGCCGGATGCGGCCGGGGCGGTTGCCCATGGTGCCACCGGCGGCGCTATCGATCCCTTCGTCTTCCGCCTGGCGATCTTCGTGCTGGCGATCTTCGTCGGCTATTACGTCGTCTGGTCGGTGACGCCGGCGCTGCACACACCGCTGATGGCGGTGACCAACGCGATCTCATCGGTGATCGTCGTCGGCGCGCTCTTGGCCGTCGGCATCTCCGCTTCCGGGCTTGCCACCGGCTTCGGCTTCGTGGCGCTGGTGCTCGCCTCGGTCAACATCTTCGGCGGCTTCCTCGTCACCCAGCGCATGCTCGCCATGTACAAGAAAAAAGAAAAGTGAGGCGGGGCCGATGAACGCGAACTTTGCAGCCTTCCTCTATCTCGTCTCCGGCGTGCTGTTCATCATGGCGCTCCGCGGTCTCTCGCATCCGACCACCAGTCGCAAGGGCAATGCCTACGGCATGGTGGGCATGGCCATCGCCATCGTCACGACGCTGCTTTTGGCCGGGCCGTCGATCGGCGGTTTGCTGTTGATCGTCCTCGGCCTCGCGCTCGGCGGCGGCGTCGGTGCGTACATCGCCAAGCGCATCCCGATGACGGCAATGCCGCAGCTCGTCGCCGGCTTCCATTCGCTGGTCGGTCTTGCCGCGGTGCTGGTCGCCGCCGGGGCACTCTATGCGCCGTCCTCCTTCGGCATCGGCGAAGTGGGCTCGATCCATGCCCAGGCGCTCGTCGAGATGGCGCTCGGTGTCGCGATCGGCGCGATCACGTTCACCGGCTCGATCATCGCCTTCCTCAAGCTCGACGGCCGCATGTCCGGCAAGCCGATCCTGCTGCCCTACCGCCATCTGATCAACCTGGCGCTCGCCGCGCTCGTCGTCCTCTTCATCATCGGCCTGGCGCTGACCGAGAGCCACTTCAATTTCTGGGCGATCGTCCTTCTGTCGCTGGCGCTCGGCGTGCTGATCATCGTTCCGATCGGCGGCGCCGACATGCCGGTGGTGGTGTCGATGCTGAACTCCTATTCCGGCTGGGCGGCCGCCGGCATCGGCTTCACCCTCGGCAACCTGGCGCTGATCATCACCGGGGCGCTGGTCGGTTCCTCGGGGGCGATCCTCTCCTACATCATGTGCAAGGGCATGAACCGTTCCTTCATCTCGGTGATCCTCGGCGGCTTCGGCGGCGAGACGGCGATCGCCGCGGGCGACAGCGGTGTGCAGAAGACGGTCAAGCAGGGCTCGGCCGACGATGCAGCCTTCCTGATGCAGAACGCCTCGAAGGTGATCATCGTGCCGGGCTACGGCATGGCGGTGGCGCAGGCGCAGCACTCGCTCCGGGAACTTGCCGACAAGCTCAAGGAGGCGGGGGTCGAGGTCAAATACGCGATCCATCCGGTCGCCGGTCGCATGCCCGGGCACATGAACGTGCTGCTCGCCGAGGCGAACGTCCCCTATGACGAGGTGTTCGAGCTCGAGGACATCAACTCGGAATTCGCCCAGGCCGACGTCGCCTATGTCATCGGCGCCAACGACGTCACAAACCCGGCCGCGCGCGACGACAAGACCTCGCCGATCTACGGCATGCCGATCCTCGACGTCGACAAGGCCAAGACCTGCTTGTTCGTCAAGCGCTCGCTCGGCTCCGGCTATGCCGGCATTGACAACACGCTGTTCTACAAGGACGGCACGATGATGCTCCTGGGTGATGCGAAGAAGGTCACCGAGGAGATCGTCAAGGCGATCAACCACTGAACGACGGACCCACCTCTGGAAATAGATGCCCGCCGCGAGGCGGGCATTTTGCATATGCCAGCATGCGTGCGGAAAATCGCCGGCGGCTCGATTACCCGGTCGGGATTTCCGGGTCCCAGGTGAAGAGCTCCTTGGCCCTCCCGATTCCGCGCAGAGCGAAGCGGCCGAGCGAGACGGCGTTGGCGCGATGGGCGGGCGGACAAGCTGCGGTGAATTCCGACGACATGATCAACTGCCGCTCGACGGAGCGGCACATGGCGACGATGCGGCTCACTTCATTGACCGCCGGTCCGACGACGGTGAAATCGAGCCGGTTCCGGCTGCCGATATTCCCGTAGAAGACTTCGCCGATATGCAGGCCCAGGGAGACATCGGTGGTCGGCTTGCTTTCCTCGAGCCTTCGTGCGTTCAGCTCTGCGAGCATCACACGCAACTGCCGCTCGGCTGCGATCGCGGCGCTGCAGGCCTCCGCAGGCTCGCGGTAGTTGAAAATGGCAAGAACGCCGTCGCCGATCAGCTTCAGGACGCTGCCGCCATGGTCCTGGATAGCGGTGATGACAGTGCCGGAATAGTCGTTCAGAAGCGGAATAATCTCCTCCGGCGGGATGCTGTCGGCGATAGCCGTGAAATTGCGGAGGTCGGAAAACCACATCACCGTTTCGATTCGCTCCGCCGATCCCCGTTCGATGCTGCCTTCCACCACCCGTCGACCGGCATCCTCGCCGAGATAGACATCGGCAAGCGTGCGGATGATGCGCATGCAGGAGGCGGTCTTCACGGCGAGCGCGAGTGTCGGCAACAGCATCCTTAGCGCACGGAGATCTGCGTCGCTGAAGCCGCCAAGTTTCTTCGTCGTCCAGAATGAATAGAAACAGTCCATCTCGCCGATGCGGCCGCGATCGGTGAAGTGATGAATGAGGCTAAGGCTGTCGGTATGGCCTTCCGCCTTCAGGCTGTCGAGGCTGGTGAAGAGAACTTGCGGCTCGAGCGCGAGGCGCACGCGGCGCTCTACCTCGTTTGCCTCGAGCATGTGGAAGAACACGGAGCGCTGCCAGTTCGCCAGCGCTTCGCCGGCGCTTGTCGAGCCGTAATGCAAGACCTCCGGAACCTCGTCGCGCTCACTGTTCCACTGAAAACCGCGGCCTTCGAACTCCGGATGAAGGGTATCGATCAGCCCAAGCGCGCGATCGATCGGCAGGCCAGCGGCGCGGCACCGATCGCAGAAACCGGCGAGCAAGTCCTGTTCCTTGAGCCCGCGTATACCCTCATCCGACAGCCACAGGACTATGTCGCGGATTTCTTTGTCGTTCATCTGGGTCCTGTCGCGCCTGGGTGGCGGATGTGTTGCAGCCTTTGGCCACAGTGCCCCTCCTAAGGCTGGCGTGCAAGGTCGACTTGGCGATGGATACTTAGGAGCTTCATCACCGTTGAGTGGGAGTTGGGACTGAGGCCCAAGACCCTGAGGCCTGTCTTGCACAGCCGTCAGCCGGCGGGTGCGAGGACCAGGTGATCCACGCCGACGGCGAGGTTAAGACCTTCCTGGACCTGGATATTGACCGGCTGCAGCATGAACGCCTTGTTGGTGCCGCCGGCTATGACCTTTGCTCCTCCGCCCACGGCAAAGCTGGCATCGGCGCCGAGACCGTAATACTCACCGGCAAGCGCGTAGTCAGCAACCGGCGTTCCGGTCTTCGCGAGCACGTCCCAGATCATTACGCTCTTGCCGGTGGACCCTATGTCGAGACCGATCTTCGTGATCCTGCCCGCATAGACTGCGGGAGGCGAGCCGTCGGCGGGATTGAAGGTGCACATGAGATTCTTCGTGGATGTGACGATAAGCCCCGTGCCCCCCTCGGACCCGCATGTTAGCCGGCCGAGCGTCACATAGCTCTGGGCGGGGGCCGTTCCGGAAAGGGCCGCAAGGGCGGCCGCCACAAGCAAGGTCTGTTTGATCATGGCAGATCTCCTTATTTGCCACGGTCAAACTGATTGAGGTCGCGATAGTTCCCCAAGCGCCGGCTTGCCCGCCACCCGTCCCGCGAGATAAGAACCGCCCGCGGCGAAGGCGCGGGCGGAGAGAAAGAAGATAGACAGTGTGCCGCGTCAGGACATCGCCTTGACACGCGCAAGCCCAGCGCGGGCGGGCTCGTATTTCGGATCGAGTTGCAGCGCGTGCGAATAGGACTTCTGCGCCTTGGCCTTGTCGCCGCGGCGCTCGTAGATCAGCGCCTGGTTCGCCCAGGATTCAGCAAGCTTGTTGTTGAGGTTGATCGCCGTGTTGAAATCCGAGAAGGCGTTCTCATCGTCGCCCTGAGCGGCATAGGAGATGCCGCGACCGTTGTAGGGCTCGGGGGAGCTCGGCGAAAGCGAGATCGCCGTCGAGAAGTCCTCGATAGCCTGCGCATGCTGATTGCGTGCCTGATGGATCAAGCCGCGGTTGTGATAGGCACGGGGATCCGTCGTGTCGAGCTGGATCGCCTTGTTGAAATCGTTGAAGGCGGCATCGAGCTGGCCGGCCTGGCGATAGAGATTGCCGCGGCCGATATAGGCGACGTCATAGTTTGGGTTAATCTGCAGCGACGCGTTATAGTCGGCGAGTGCCGCCTCCTGGTTGCCCACGTTGCGCTGGACGAGCGCTCGATTGGCATAGGCCTGGAAGAAGCGCGGATTGAGCTGAATGGCCTGGTCGAAATCGGCAATGGCGCGGCGGAATTCTCCGGCGCGGCCGTAAGCCGAGCCGCGCACGTTGTAGGCTTCCGGGTCGCTGGGGTTTGCAGAAATCACGCTCGAGAGCGAGGCGATGTTTTCTTCCGAGCCCTGTGCCCGCTCGACGCGAATCATCGATTCCGTATTGTTCGTCGTCTCGCACCCGGCGACGAACATGGCAGAGCCGATGATCAGCATGGCAGCTAGCATCGGCTTGCGCTGGCGGCGGCGAGGCGCCCCTTGGAGGGTGAAACCGGAAGCGTCCGCAGTCATGTCAGCAAGTGTCAAAGTCGATCCCTCAATGCGACAAGGTCCCAGTGGCTTTCCGAAGACGGAGAGCGGCGAAGGCGCCGGGTCCCCCGCCGGGGCCTTGTCGATGCCCCGGGCGAACCGGCCTGTTTCATTCCGGGCGGTCGACCGTCGCCAATTCATGCAGTCAGCATCACTGCCGACGGACAGGTTGTCCGCATCAAAAAAGGCGGCGGCGAAAACTCGCCCCCGCCACGATTTACATCGGAAAGCGTCGAAAAAACGACGATCAGCGGGCCAGCAGGCCTTCACGCTGTGCGCGCTTGCGAGCCAGCTTGCGGACGCGGCGAACGGCCTCGGCCTTTTCGCGCGCGCGCTTCTGGGACGGTTTTTCGTAGAAGTCACGCATCTTCATTTCGCGGAAAATGCCTTCGCGCTGCATCTTCTTCTTGAGAGCGCGGAGCGCCTGGTCGACATTGTTATCGCGGACAAGTACTTGCACGTGAATCCCGTTCCTTTGGTTCGAGTTGTCAGCCTCACCAATTGGGAGGCAATAAATCTGCGTTCGCTGAGCCGGAGCTTCTGCGATTGATTGAGCGGATACCAGATCATGGCGGGAAAGTCCAGCGCGAGATCGTCGGCGCCCGGCAAAAAATCCGCTCCAGGAGCCCATCGGAGCGCCAGGCACGGCTCGTGCCGCCGCCCATGTCGCAAGTCCGCCCAAGTCCGCCGCATCGCGTCGCAAAAGAAACGTTGCGCGGCCTCCGGATTTGCGATTTCTAACGGCAACGGAACGTTCATCGGGTTCATGGAGTAGCAGGCGGATGCGCAAATATTCTGTTTTCGCCGTGGCGCGCGAGGCGATGCGCGGCCATAAGGGATGGGGGCCGCACTGGGCCTCGCCGGAGCCGCGCAAGCAATATGATGTGATCATCATCGGCGGCGGCGGGCACGGCCTCGGGGCCGCCTACTACCTCGCCAAGGAGCACGGCATCACCAATGTCGCCGTGCTTGAAAAGGGCTGGATCGGCGGCGGCAATACCGGGCGCAACACGACGATCATCCGGTCCAACTATCTCTATGAAGAGAGCATGGACATCTACGAGCATTCGCTGAAGCTCTGGGAAAACCTGTCGCTGGACCTGAACTACAACGTGATGTATTCGCCTCGCGGCGTCATGATGTTGTCGCACAATATCCATGACCAGCAGTCGTTCAAGCGGCACATCAATGCCAACCGGCTTTACGGCATCGACAACGAATGGCTGACGCCGGAACAGGCAAAGGCCTATTGTCCGCCACTCGACATTGCCAAGACCGCCCGCTACCCGATCAATGGCGCGGCGCTGCAGCGCCGTGGCGGCACGGCGCGTCACGACGCTGTCGCCTGGGGCTATGCGCGCGCGGCCTCCGACCGCGGCGTTCACATCATCCAGAACTGCGAGGTCACCGGTATTCGCCGCGACGAAACCGGGCGCGTCACCGGTGTCGATACCAATCGCGGCTTCATTGGCGCGAAGAAGATCGGTATTTCCGCTGCCGGTCATACGTCGACCTTGATGCGGATGGTGGACGTGCGCATGCCGCTGCAGAGCCAGCCGTTGCAGGCGCTCGTCTCCGAACCGCTGAAGCCGATCTTCCCCTGCGTGGTGATGTCGAATTCGGTGCACGCCTACATCTCGCAGTCGGACAAGGGCGAGTTCGTCATCGGCGCCGGCACCGACCAGTACAATTCCTATTCGCAGACGGGCGGCTTGCAGATCATTACCCATACGCTCGACGCGATCTGCGAGCTTTTCCCGATGTTCCGCCGCGTGAAGATGATGCGGCAATGGGGCGGCATCGTCGACGTCACCCAGGATCGCTCGCCGATCCAAGGTGTGACGCCGGTTCCGGGCCTCTACCTCAATGCCGGTTGGGGAACTGGCGGGTTCAAGGCGACGCCGGGTTCGGCCAATCTCTTTGCCCATCTTATCGCGCGGGGCGAGCCGCACCGGCTCGCAGCGGGGTTGACGCTTGATCGCTTCCGCACCGGGCGGCTCATCGACGAGGCGGCAGCCGCCGCTGTTGCGCATTGATGCGAGGACATTCCAGATGCTTCTGATTTACTGCCCCTACTGCGAGGAAGAGCGTTCCGAGCTCGAATTCCGCAACGGCGGCGATGCCCACATCGCCCGCCCCACCAACATGGCCGAGATCAGCGACGAAGAGTTCGAGGCCTATTTCTTCCTGCGCGACAACCCGAAAGGCGTCATCTTCGAGAGATGGCGGCACATCCATGGCTGCGGCCGCTTCTTCAACGCCGCGCGCGACACGGTCAGCGACCGCTTCATCGCGACCTATAAGGCCGGCGAACCGAAGCCTGTCGTCGACGCTGAACCCAAGACGCCCGCGACGGTCGAAACCTACGAGGCCCTGGAAGGAGCAGCACAATGAGCGGGGTCAATCGCATTTCGGGCGCGGGACGCCTGACGCCGGCGCGCACCGCCCGCTTCACCTTCGACGGACGGACGCTGACGGCGCTCGAGGGCGATACGGTCGCCTCGGCACTGCTTGCCCATGATATCCATCTCGTCGGCCGCTCGTTCAAATATCACCGTCCGAGGGGCATTCTTTCCGCCGGAGCCGAGGAGCCGAATGCGCTCCTCGACGTCTCGCGCGATGCGGCGCGGCGCCAGCCGAACGTGCGTGCCACGGTGCAGGAGGTCTTCGATGGCATGAAGGTCGCTTCGCAAAACCGCTGGCCCTCGCTGTCGTTCGACGTTGGCAGTTTCAACGATCTTCTGTCGCCGTTCTTCGCTGCCGGCTTCTACTACAAGACCTTCATGTGGCCGAAGGCGGCGTGGCACAAGCTCTACGAGCCGTTCATCCGCCGGGCGGCCGGCCTCGGCGTTACGCCGACCGAGCCGGATCCGGATCACTATGCGAGCCGTTACGTCCATTGCGACGTGCTGGTCGTGGGTGCAGGCGTCGCCGGTCTTGCGGCGGCCCTCGCCGCGGCGAAGGCCGGCGCCAAAGTGATCGTCTGTGACGAACAGGGCGAAGTCGGCGGTGCGCTTCACCACGACATCGGCACCGTCATCGACGGCAAGCCGGGCTATGGCTGGGCACAGCAGGCAGGCAAGGCCCTTGCCGCCATGGACAACGTGACGCTGCTGACCCGCACGACCGCTTTTGGCTACTACAATCACAATTTCGTCGCTCTTGTCGAACGCGTGACCGATCATCTCGCCGCCGTCGACGAAACGCTGCCACGTGAGCGGCTCTGGCAGGTGCGGGCAAAGAAGGTGATCCTCGCCAATGGCTCGATCGAGCGCCATATGGTCTTCGCCAACAATGATCGGCCCGGCATCATGCTGGCTTCCGCCGGCCGTACCTACCTCAACCATTTCGGCGTCGCCGTCGGCAAGAGGGTCGGCATTTATACGGCACATGACTCCGCCTATGAGGCGGCCTTCGACCTGAAGCGGGCAGGCGTCGCGGTGCCCGTCATCGTCGATTGCCGTCAGAAACCGGGCGAGGCGGTGCTCGAGGAGGCCCGCAACCTCGGCATAGAGGTGCTGACTGGCCACTCCGTCGTCGACACCAGCGGCAAGCTCCGCGTCGCCTCCATCAGCGTCGCCCGTAATGGTGGCGGCGGTCAGCGCAAGATCGCCGTCGATGCGCTTCTGGTCTCGGCCGGCTGGACGCCTTCGGTACACCTGTTCTCGCAGTCGCGCGGTAAAGTGAAGTTCGACGCAGCGACGGAACGATTCCTGCCCGGCATCTACGCTCAGGAATGCCTTTCCGTCGGCGCCTGCAACGGCACCGACGACATGCAGGCGACGATCGACGAGGCACTTGCTGCCGGTGAACTTGCGGCGCGCGCTGCCGGCGCCAAAGGCGGTGCGCAGATTGCGCTCAACGGCCGAAACGCTTTCGAGTGGACGGGCGGCATGATCGGCGCGGCCGAAGGGGCGGGGGGCGACAAGACGGTCAAGGCCTTCATCGACTTCCAGCACGACGTCTGCGCCAAGGATATCCGCCTCGCCGTGCGTGAGGGCATGCACTCGATCGAGCATATCAAGCGCTTCACGACGAATGGCATGGCCTCCGACCAGGGCAAGCTCTCCAACATGCATGGGCTTGCGATCGCGGCGGAGGCGCTCGGCAAGGAAATCCCGGCGGTGGGGCTAACGACCTTTCGTCAGCCTTACACGCCGGTGACCTTCGGCACGATCGTCAACCATTCTCGCGGCAGCCTGTTCGACCCGGCGCGCAAGACGCCGATGCATGCCTGGGAGGAGGCGCAAGGCGCCGCGTTCGAGGACGTCGGCAACTGGAAGCGCGCCTGGTTCTACCCGAAGGCCGGCGAGACCATGCATGAGGCGGTCGCCCGCGAATGCAAGACCGTTCGCGAGGTCGCCGGTGTCTTCGATGCCTCCACCCTCGGCAAAATCGAGGTTGTCGGTCCGGATGCGGCCAAGTTCCTCAACCTCATGTACACGAACGCCTGGGACAATCTGAAGCCCGGCCGCTGCCGCTACGGCATCATGCTGCGCGAGGACGGCTTCATCTACGACGACGGCGTCGTCGGTCGATTGGCCGAGGACCGCTTCCATGTGACGACGACGACGGGCGGAGCGCCGCGCGTCCTCCAGCACATGGAAGACTATCTCCAGACGGAATTCCCGCACCTCAAGGTTTGGCTGACCTCGACCACCGAACAGTGGGCGGTCATTGCCGTGCAGGGGCCGAAGGCGCGCGAGATCATCGCGCCGCTCGTCGACGGCATCGATCTCTCCAACGAGGCCATGCCGCATATGAGCGTTGCCGAGGGTCGCATCTGCGGCGTGCCGACGCGGCTCTTCCGCATGTCGTTCACCGGCGAACTGGGCTTCGAAGTGAATGTGCCGGCGGATTACGGTCAGGCCGTCTGGGAGGCGATCTGGGCTCGTGCCGAGCCGATGGGCGCCTGCGCCTACGGCACCGAAACCATGCACGTCTTGCGCGCCGAAAAGGGCTACATCATCGTTGGCCAGGACACGGACGGCACCGTCACTCCGGACGACGCAGGGCTATCCTGGGCGGTTTCGAAGAAGAAGCCGGACTTCGTCGGCATTCGCGGCCTGAAGCGCCCAGACCTCATCAGGGACGGCCGTAAGCAACTCGTCGGGCTGCTCACCAGGGACCCGAAGGTGGTGCTCGAGGAAGGCGCACAGATCGTCGCTGATCCGAACGAGCCGAAGCCGATGACCATGCTCGGTCATGTGACCTCGGCCTACTGGTCGCCGAACTGCGGCCGATCGATCGCGATGGCGCTCGTCGCCGGCGGCCGCGCGCGCCTGGGACAGACGCTCTACGTGCCGATGGCCGACCGGACGATCGCCGTCGAAGTAAGCGACATGGTGTTCTTTGACAAGGAAGGAGGTCGCCTCAATGGCTGACCAGGCAATGGCAACTCGAAAAGCTCCGCTCGAGGGACTCCGCGGCGGCTCGCCTGCGGCGACGGTGACGCCAGCCGCTCCCGCCTCGCGGATCGCGCTGCGCGCCCCCGCGGAATCAGTTTCGGCCCTCTCAGTCGCGCTCGGCGTCACGCTGCCGGTGCGGCCGAAGACGTCGGCCTCCACGGCCAAGCGCCATGCGCTCTGGCTCGGTCCCGACGAATGGCTGGTGATTGACGAGGACGGCGACGACCTGATGGCGGCCGCGGCATCGAGCAATGCCCTGCATTCGGCGGCAGACGTCTCTCACCGCAATGCGGCTGTGATCGTCAGCGGGTCGGGAGCGGAGGTTGCAATCAACAGCGGCTGCCCGCAGGACCTGTCGCTCGCCATATTTCCTGTCGGCGCCTGCTCGCGCACGATCTTCGGCAAGGCTGAAATCGTTCTCTTCCGCACCGCCGAGGACACCTTCCGCGTCGAATGCTGGCGGTCATTCTCGCCCTTCGTCTTCGGCCTGCTTTCGGAAGGCGCGATCGACGCGGCTCATTGAGGAGTTGGCGAATCTGACCACCCGCCTGCCCGTCCTCCGCAGCAGCTGCGTTGCAGCTGCTGCGGGTCGCCGCCTTGCCGGGAGACGTACAGCGAATCAAAGTGCTCAGCGACCTTGTCGCGTCTGATAGGACGCGCGGTGCTGTGGTATCGCCGTTTCCAGCGGAGTCCCTCCTCAGGCATCCGCCGGCCGGTCCTTCGGGTCGAACTGGATGATCGTCTGCCAGATCGCGGTCAGCGCCGGTTTCCTTTCGCCTTCGATCTCGACTGTCGCATCATAGGTGATCATCAGCATACCGGCGCCGCGGAAGCGGGCTTCGGCCATGGTGAAGCGGCCGCGCACGCGCGCGCCGCTCTTGACCGGTGCCATGAAGCGCACCTTGTCGAAGCCGTAATTGATGCCCATCGTCTGTTCGCGGATCTTCGGCAGGCAATTGTAGTTCATTGCCGAAAGCAACGAGAGCGACAGGAAACCATGCGCGATTGTGCCGCCGAAGGGAGTCTCCGCCGCCGCCCGCACCGGATCGGTGTGGATGAACTGGAAGTCGCCAGTGGCCTCGGCGAAGTTGTCGATGGTCTTCTGCGTCACGGTAATCCAGTCGGAGACGCCGATCTCCTTGCCGACCAGGTCCTTGACATCGGAAAGTGAAATTTCTTGCGGCATGTAGTCGTCCTGAAGAAGGCCTTGCAACCGATCTATAGGCCGCTCGGGCATACCCTAGCAAGTGGTGGTAAGGCTTTAGAAAACCTCGACGAAGAAGCTGACCGAGCGGGCAGGTGCGAAGGCCGCGATTGTCGCGTCCGTGAGCGCGTCGCGCCATTCGCCGTCGAGGCTTGCGGGCAATTGAAAGGGATGCGGCGCATGGCTGCGGTTGATGACGACGGCCAGTCGTGTGAAGAGCTGTTGAACTCCGTCCTCCGTCGGAAGCATCATCACCAGATTGTCGGTCGCTGGATGCTCCCAATCCGCGACCGTCATCGGAAGGCTGTCGAAGCGTAGCCAGGCGACATCATCCGTCCCGGTGAAGAAGGTGGTCTCGGCGAAGACGTGGAAGCGCCGGCGCATGGCGGAGAGCGCGGCCGTGCGGTCGATCAACTGCCGGTCGAGCCTGCTCCAGTCGAGCCAGGTGATGTTATTGTCCTGTGCATAGGCATTGTTGTTGCCGTGCTGGCTGCGCCCGCCTTCGTCCCCTGCCGTCAGCATGATGGCGCCGCGTGACGCGAAAAGGCTGCCGATCAGCGCCAGCGCATCGCGCTTTCGTACCGCCAGAACCTCCGGATCCTCGGTCGGCCCCTCGACGCCGTTGTTCCACGAATAATTCTCATCGTGACCATCGCGATTGCCCTCGCCATTCGCCTCGTTGTGCTTGCGTGCGTAGGAGACAAGATCCAACAGCGTGAAACCGTCATGGGCGGCGACGAAGTTGACGCTGCGCGTGCTTGGCCCGCCCCACCGCGAAAACGTATCGGAGGACCCGGCAAGCGCCGTCGCGAAAGCGCCGACCGCGTGCCGGTCGCCTCGCCAGTAGCGGCGCATGTCGTCGCGTGCCCGATCGTTCCATTCAAGGAAGGCTTCGGGAAAGTTGCCGAGCTGATAGCCGCCGGGACCGGTATCCCAGGGCTCAGCGATGAGAACACGATCGCCGAGCAGCGGATCGGCGGCAATGGCCTGGAACAGGGCGGCATCGCGGTGAAACCCGCCCATGTCGCGGCCAAGGATGGAGGCGAGATCGAAGCGGAAGCCATCGACGCCGGCGGCGCGCACGAAATGGCGCAGACTGTCGAGGATGAGCGCCTGCACGACCGGATTGTCGCAGGCGATCGTGTTGCCACAGCCGGTGTCGTTGATGAGTTCGCCGGGCTTGTCGGGCACGTGACGATAATAGGTGAGATTGTCCAGCCCGCGCATCGAAAGAGTCGTCCCGTGGCAGTCGCTCTCGCCGGAATGATTGAAGACGAGGTCGAGGACGATGCCAATGCCCGCCTTGTGCAGCGCCTCTACCGTACGGCGTAGCTCCCGGATGCCGCCGGGAACGAGGCGCGGATCGAGCGCCATGGGGGCGATCGGATTGTAACCCCAGCCGTTATGCAGCCCGAGCGGCGGCAAATGCCGCTCATCGATCCACGCGACGATCGGCATAAGTTCGACCGTGGAGACCCCGAGCCGCCGGAGATGCTCTATTATGGCCGGTTCGGCGAGGGCGGCCACTGTCCCGCGCTTCTTTTCCGGAATGTCCGGGTGGAGAATCGTAAACGGTTTGACGGCGATTTCGTAAATCAGACCGCCGGGCGAAAAGAGCGGCGGTTTCGGCCTCACGGGCCTGAAATCGGTGACGATTGCCTTGGGCACGAGATCGGCCGTCTCTTCCCCATAGGCCGTCAGTCGCGGATCATGGCGAAAGGGACGGTCGATTTCCACTGCATATGGGTCGACCAGGAGCTTCGACGGGTCGAACCAGAGGCCATGTTGCGGCGAATATATGCCGTCGGCCCTCAGGCCATAGCGCGTGCCGGCGGCGATGTCGGCGAGAGTGAGGCTGTGCACGTCGCCATCACGAAGCATCGGCAGGCGCCGAAGTTCCGTCTTGCCTGCCATGTCGAACAGGCAGAGCTCGATTCGGGCGGCATCATGCGACCAGGCGGCAAACCGGGTTCCGTCGGGCGTGCGGGTCACGCCGAGGCGTGCACTTCCGGTCGTCGGCATAAGGCGCGTTCCCTTCTTCTGTCTGGATATCGCGGTGAGGTTGATACTCCTGTCTACCCCCCGCTGGCCATCTCCCCCACAAGGGGAGAATAGATGAGGCACCCAATGCGTTTCCACCAGCGCTCCGCTTGCAGAAGCGCTTCGGTTTGGGGCGAGTAGCAAGCCGCACATTTTCTCCCCCTTGGGGGAGATGGCCGGCAGGCCAAAAGGGGGCAGGAGAGAAAAAGGGCCGCGCAATGCGCCAGCTGATATCGCGCGTCAGGTGATCACGCTTGGAGCGCTGCGGCCCGTGCGGGAGGTGATTTCCGCGATCTCGTCGGCGACTGCGATCAAATCGGCAAGCGCCTCCTGCGTGTCGAGATCGTGCCGTGCCGGGTCCGGCTCGTAGCGCTCGATATAGACGCGCAGCGTCGCGCCGGACGTGCCGGTGCCGGAAAGGCGGAAGACGACGCGCGAACCGCCCTCGAAGAGGAGCCGGATGCCCTGGTTTTTGCTGACGGACTTGTCGACCGGATCGTTATAGGAAAAGTCGTCGGCAGTCGCGACCGTGAGTGCACCGAAGCTCTTTCCGGGCAGATCGGCAAGTTTCTCCCGGAGCGCCGCCACCAGTCCGTTTGCCGCCTCGGTATCGACGGCCTCGTAGTCGTGGCGCGAATAATAGTTGCGGCCATAGGTCGCCCAATGTTTGCGCACGATGTCGAGCGCGCTCTCCTTGCGCGCGGCCAGAATGTTGAGCCAGAGCAGCACCGCCCAGAGCCCGTCCTTCTCGCGCACGTGATTGGAGCCCGTGCCGGCGCTCTCCTCACCGCAGATGGTCGCCAGGCCCTCGTCGAGCAGATTGCCGAAGAACTTCCAGCCGGTCGGGGTTTCGTAGAGGCCGATGCCGAGCTTTTCGGCGACGCGGTCGGCCGCGCCGCTCGTCGGCATCGAGCGGGCGATGCCGGCAAGCCCCTTGGCGTAGCCCGGCGCCAGATGCGCGTTGGCGGCAAGGATGGCGAGGCTGTCCGAGGGCGTGACGAAGATGCCCTTGCCGATGATGAGATTGCGGTCGCCGTCGCCATCGGACGCGGCGCCGAAGTCGGGTGCGTCCGACGCCATCATCGTCTCGTAGAGCGCGCGCGCATGGACGAGGTTCGGATCGGGATGGTGGCCGCCGAAGTCGGGCAGCGGGATGAAGTTCATGACCGATCCCTTCGGTGCGCCGAGCCGCTTCTCGAGGATCTCCTTGGCATAGGGGCCGGTGACGGCGCTCATGGCATCGAAAACGACGCGGAAACCGCCTCCGATCATTGTGCGGATCGCCGGAAAATCGAACAGGCTCTCCATCAGTTCGGCGTAGTCGGCCACAGGGTCGATGACCGTCACCGTCATTTCTTCGACATGCTGGGTGCCTTCGACATCGAGATTGACGTCCGGCGCATCGGCGATCCTGTAGCTGTCAATCGTCTGGGTGCGGGCGAAGATCGCATCCGTCACCTTTTCCGGTGCCGGCCCGCCATTGCCGACATTGTACTTGATGCCGAAATCCTCGGTCGGGCCGCCGGGATTGTGGCTCGCCGACAGCACGATGCCGCCGAAAGCCTTGTATTTGCGAATGATGTTGGAGGCGGCAGGGGTCGAAAGGATGCCGCCGCGGCCGACGAGCACGCGACCGAAGCCGTTCGCCGCCGCCATCTTGATCGTCTTTTGAATGACTTCGCGGTTGTAATAGCGACCGTCACCGCCGATCACCAGAGTTTCGCCCTCATAGCCTTCGAGCGAATCGAAAATCGACTGGATGAAGTTCTCCGCATAGTTCTTCTGCTGAAAAACCGGAACCTTCTTGCGCAGGCCCGAAGTGCCCGGTTTTTGGTCGCTGTAAGGGTTGGTGGTGACGGTCACTATCATGTGTTTTAGCCTTTCGCGAGAAGACCGGAATAGAGCGAAGCATAACGTTCCGCGCTCTTGGCCCAGGAAACGTCCGACTTCATGCCCTGGTTCTGCAGGCGTGCCCACACTTTCGGCTCTTTGTACGCAAGCAGTGCGCGCCTGATCGCAAGACGCAGACCGTCTGCAGTTACCGGGTGGAACTGAAAGCCGGTCGCGACCTTGGCCGCGAGCGCCGCCTCGTTGGCGTCGATGACCGTGTCGGTCAGGCCGCCGGTACGGGCGACGATCGGTACGCAACCATAGCGCAAACCGTAGAGCTGCGTCAGACCGCAGGGCTCGAATCGCGATGGAATGAGGATGGCGTCGGAGCCGGCCTGCATCAGGTGCGACAGTGGTTCGTCATAGCCGGGCACCATGCCGATATGACCGCGATGGCGCGAGGCGGCGGCCATAAGCGCACCTTCGAGTGCTACATCACCCGCTCCGAGTACGATCAGCTTTCCGCCGAGCGCGACAATATCGTCGGTCACTTGCGCGAGCAGGTCCATTCCCTTTTGCCAGGTGAGTCGGCTGATGACGCAGAAGATCGGACCTGGGGTCTTGTCGAGCCCGAAGCGCTCCTCGAGCACCTTACGGTTTGCCGCTCGCTTCTTCAATGTGCCAGGGCCGTAGTTCTGGGCGATATACGGGTCCGTCGCGGGGTTCCACGTATCGACGTCGATGCCATTGACGATTCCTGCCAGGCTGGCGAGCCGGCTTGCCAGAAGCCCCTCCAGGCCCATGCCGAATTCGGCGGTGAGAATCTCCTGGGAATAGGAGGGGCTGACGGTGGTAATTGCACTCGCGGTCTGCAGCCCGCCCTTCAGAAAGCCCACGTCGCCGTAATATTCGAGGAATTGCATGGAGAAGGCTTCCGGCGGCAGGGAGAGTTCCGCAAACACGGATGCGCCAAACTGGCCCTGGAAGGCGATGTTGTGGATCGTCAGCACCGTCGGCATGTCGCGCGCGGAGCCGAACCGCATGTAGACGGGCGTCAGCGCCGCCTGCCAGTCGTGGACGTGGACGATCTCGGGTTTCCAGCCAGGCACGACATCGTCGCCGGCGATTTCCGCCGCTGCCAGAGACAGGGCGGCGAAGCGGCGAAAATTGTCGGGGTAGTCACGACCGGTCGTGTCGAGATAGGGTCCGCCGTCCCGGTGGTAGAGCGCCGGCTGGTCGAGGACCAGCAGATCCAGCCCGTCATATTCGGCTGCAATCACCTTGGCGGGATGGCCGAACAGATTGTCAATTCCGCCGACCGTCTTCCTCTTCTTCAGCTTGTGGAGCACTGCGGGGTAGCCGGGGACCAGCGTGCGCGTGCGGATGCCGTGCGGTAGAAGGGCGGAAGGGAGCGCGCCGACGACGTCGGCGAGCCCCCCGGTCTTGACCAGTGGATAGACTTCGGACGCAACGGACAGGACATTCATGCAGACGAGACCTAGATTCCCAGCTTGTCAATCATCGGTTGCGTGATCAGGCAGACGCCGTTTTCGGTCCGGCGGAAGCGTTTCGCATCAAGCTCCGGATCGTCGCCGACGATGAGTCCCTCCGGAATGACGACCCGGCTGTCGATGACGACATTGCGAAGAATCGAATGCCGTCCGATCGTCACATCGGGAAGAACTACGGCATTTTCTAGTCTGGAGTATGAATTGACCCGAACACCGGTGAAGAGCAGGCTCTGGTGGAGCATTGCGCCGGAGATGATGCAATCGCCGGAGACGAGCGACGAGGTAGCGGAACCACGGCGGTCTTCGTCGTCATGGACGAACTTCGCCGGCGGCTTGATCTCGGCGAAAGTCCATACCGGCCAGGTGCTGTCGTAGATGTCAAGCTCGGGCGTGACATGCGTCAGGTCAATATTGGCCTGCCAATAGGCGTCAATGGTGCCGACGTCGCGCCAATAGGCCTCGCGCTCGAAGTCGGAGCGCACGCAGGAGCGGGTGAAGCGATGTGCAACGGCCTTCCCGTGCTCGACGATGTAGGGGATGATGTCCTTGCCGAAGTCGCGGCTCGACTTGGGGTCGGCCGCATCGCGGCGCAGCAGGTCCATCAGGAACTTCGTGTGGAAGACGTAGATGCCCATCGAGGCCAGCGCCATCTGAGGGTTGCCCGGAATGCCGGGCGGATCGGCTGGCTTTTCGATGAAGGCGATGATGCGGTCGTCATTGTCGACATGCATGACGCCGAAGCCGGTAGCCTCCATGCGCGGCACTTCCAGGCAGCCGATCGTCACATCGGCGCCCGAATCGACGTGCTGCTGCAGCATTAGTTCGTAGTCCATCTTGTAGATGTGGTCGCCGGCGAGAATCACCATGTATTCGACGCCGTGGTCCTCGATGATGTCGATGTTCTGGTAGACCGCGTCGGCGGTGCCTTCGTACCATTGGGTTTCCGAGACGCGCTGGCTCGCCGGCAGAATGTCGAAGCTTTCATTGCGCTCGGGGCGGAAGAAGTTCCAGCCGCGCTGGAGGTGCCGGATCAGCGAATGTGCCTTGTACTGCGTCGCGACGCCGATGCGGCGGATACCGGAGTTCAGCGCGTTGGAAAGCGCGAAATCAATGATGCGCGCCTTGCCACCGAAGTAAACGGCGGGCTTCGCGCGTCGGTCGGTCAGTTCCTTCAACCGGCTGCCGCGGCCGCCGGCAAGAACATAAGCCATGGCATCACGGGCCAGAGGTTGCGTACGCTTCTCCACCATTTGTCCTCCCCAAGATCATTCGTCGAGGGCGGCTTGGCGGCCACATGCGACGCCGCGCCGCCCACGTCACTCCGTCCTGTTCCGCCTGCCGGGTCGAGGCCCGCCGCGGCGGATCGCTACTCCTGCTCCAGCATCAAGGTCGCCAAAGGCGGCAGCGTGACGCTGGCTGTCATCACCCCGCTCGATTTCCTCTCCACATAGACGGCACCGCCGTTGCCCTTGCCGCTCCCCCCATAGATCTCCGCGTCGGTATTGAGAATTTCCTTCCAACGCCCCTCGACCGGGAGCGGCACTTCATAGCTCTCCCGGTAAACCGGCGTGAAATTGGTCACGACCGCGATCAGCTTTTCGCCCGGCGCCCTCCTGAGCCACGCAAACACGGAATTGTCGCGGTCGTCCGCGATCAGCCACTCGAAACCTTCGCCCTCGCAGTCGCGCGCATGCAGCGCCGGTTTCGATCTGTACGTGCCGTTCAGATCACGTACCAGCCGTCGCATGCCTTCATGGAGATTGTATTCGAGCAGGTTCCAGTCGAGCGATCGCTCTTCCGACCATTCGCGCCATTGGGCGAATTCCTGGCCCATGAACAAAAGCTTCTTGCCGGGATAGCCCCACATGAAACCGTAATAGGCTCTGAGATTGGCGAACTTCTGCCAGTCATCGCCGGCCATCTTGGCCACAAGCGAGCCTTTGCCGTGCACGACCTCGTCATGCGACAGCGGCAGGACGAAGTTCTCGCTGAAGGCATAGAGCAGCCCGAATGTCATGTCGTTGTGGTGGAACTTGCGGTACACGGGCTCGCGAGCGAGATATTGCAGCGTGTCGTGCATGAAGCCCATGTTCCACTTGAAGCCGAAGCCGAGGCCTCCCGCATGGACCGGATGCGACACCTTCGGCCAGGAGGTGGATTCCTCTGCGACCGTCAGCACCCCCTGATGGATGCCGTAGAGCCGCGAGTTCATCGTCTGCAGGAAGCGCACGGCCGCGAGATTCTCGTTGCCGCCGAATTCGTTGGGTATCCATTCGCCGTGCTTGCGGGAGTAGTCGAGGTAAAGCATCGATGCGACCGCATCGACGCGCAGGCCGTCGACGTGGAACTTCTCGGCCCAGTAGAGGGCATTGTTGACGAGATAGGCCACGACCTCATCCCGCCCGAAATTGTAGATCGCCGTGTTCCAGTCCGGGTGAAAGCCCTGGCGCGGGTCCGCATGTTCGTAGAGCGCCGTGCCGTCGAACCAGCGAAGGCCATGCTCGTCGGTTGGAAAATGAGCCGGCACCCAATCCAGGATGACGCCGATGCCGACCTTGTGGCAGCCGTTGACGAAACGGGCGAAGCCCTCCGGCTCTCCGAAGCGCGCCGTCGGAGCGTAGAGGCCGGTCGTCTGGTAACCCCAGGAAGGATCATAGGGGTATTCGGATATCGGCAGGAATTCGATGTGGGTGAAGCCCATATCGACGCAATAGGGGATCAACCGGTCCGCCAGTTCGTCCCAGGTGAGCATCTCGCCATTATCGCGGCGCTGCCACGAGGCGGCGTGGACTTCGTAAATGGATATCGGCTGGCGTCGCGGATCGACTTCCTCCCAATGGCGTCGATGCGCTTCGTCCTCCCAGACCTGCACGATCTCGCCGGTCGTCACCGAGGCCGTATTGGGACGCAATTCGGAGCGACGGGCGAAGGGATCCGCCTTCAGTGGCAGAAGCCTGCCTTCCCGGTCGAGGATCTCGTACTTGTAGGGGGCGCCGATCGGTACGCCAGGAATGAAGATCTCCCAGATGCCCGTATCAGCGCGCAATCGCATGACGTGCTGGCGCCCGTCCCAATCGTTGAAACTGCCGACAACGGAAACGCGGCGCGCATTCGGCGCCCACACGGCGAAGTGAAAACCTTCCGCGCCCTCATGCGTGATCTGATGGGCGCCCATCTTGTCGAAAAGGCGGAGGTGCGATCCCTCGCGGATATAATAGTCGTCCATCGGACCGAGGACCGGGCCGAAGCTGTAAGGGTCGATCACGATCCACTCGCCGCCGTCGTTTCGGGCGCGATAGCGGATCGGCTGCTCCTTCCGAAGCGAGACGGAGCCCTCGAAGAACCCGGAATCGTCGCGCCGCTGGAGCGTGCCGATCTCCTCGCCGGAAAGGGTTTCTGCGATAACCGACTGGGCGCCAGGGATGAAGCAGCGGGCTATAGAGGCCTTGGCCGATGCGTGCACGCCGAGAACGGCGAAGGGATTACCGTGGGTGCCGGAGAGGATTGCAGCAATCTCCGGCGCCGGCAAAAGGCCTGAGGCGGTGGGTCCTTCCTGGTCCTTGCCGGGCGAAGCCTTCATCCCGCGCTCCAGATTTCACCGGCATATTGCCGGATTGTGCGATCGGAGGAGAACCAGCCCATGCGGGCCGTGTTCCGGATCGTCTTGGAATACCAAGAGGACGGCGTGGTCCAGAGCTGGTCGACCTCGCGCTGGGCTTTGGCATAGGCCTCGAAGTCGGCGGCAACCATGAACCAGTCATGGCTGTAGAGCCCGTCGACGAGGCCCGAGAACCGGTGGGGGTCGTCCGGTGAGAAGACGCCGGAGGCAATCGCAGCCAGCGCCTGCGACAATTCGCGAGACCCCTCGATGATGGCGCGCGGGTTGTGCCCGTCCGCCCGTGCCTTCGCCACCTCCTCTGCGGTCATGCCGAAGATCTTGATGTTCTCCTCGCCTACCCAGTCGCGCATCTCGACATTGGCGCCGTCGAGGGTGCCGATCGTCAGTGCGCCGTTCAGCGCGAACTTCATGTTGCCGGTGCCGGAGGCTTCCATGCCGGCCGTCGAGATCTGTTCGGAAAGATCGGCCGCCGGCACCATCATTTCGGCCAGCGAGACGTTGTAGTTCGGGATGAAAACGATCTTCAGCAGGCCGCGCACGGCGGGGTCGTTGTTGATGACGCGTGCGACATCGTTGGCAAGTTTGATGATCAGCTTGGCGTTGTGGTAGCTTGGCGCCGCCTTGCCGGCGAAGAGCTTGACGCGCGGCACCCAGTCGAGCTCGGGATGCGACCTGATCTGGTCGTAAAGGGCGACAGCCTCGATGATATTCAGCAACTGCCGCTTGTATTCGTGGATGCGCTTGATTTGGATGTCGAACATCGCCGAGGGATCGAGCCTTATGCCAAGCCTCGCCTGAACGAGCTTTGCCAGCCTCACCTTGTTGGCGCGCTTGACGGCAGCGAACTGTTCCTGGAATTCCGCCTTGTCCGCAAAGCCGTCGAGCGCCTGTAGCGCCTCGGTGTTGTCCATGAACTCGTCGCCAATCGCATCGCGGATAAGCGCGAAGAGGCCGGGATTGCATTGCATGAGCCAACGGCGGGGCGTGATGCCGTTCGTCTTGTTGTTGATCCGCTCCGGATAGATCCGATGCAGGTCGGCGAAGACCGTCTCCTTCATCAGTTCCGTGTGCAGCGCCGAGACGCCGTTGATCGAGTGCGAGCCGACAAAGGCTAGATTGCCCATGCGCACGCGCCGCTCGCCCGTCTCGTCGATCAGCGAGATGTTGCGGATCTGCTCGTCGGTTGCGTGCTTCTGCCTGCGCGCTTCGATCAGGATCTTGGCGTTGATGGCGTAGACGATCTGCATGTGGCGCGGAAGCAGCCGCTCGAAGAGCGGCACCGGCCAGCTTTCCAGCGCTTCCGGCAGAAGCGTGTGGTTGGTGTAGGCGAAGGTCCGCCGGGTGATGTTCCAGGCCTGATCGAAATCGAGCCCGTAAACGTCCGTGAGCAGGCGGACCAGTTCCGCCACAGAGACTGCCGGATGCGTATCGTTGAGCTGGATTGCAACGGCATCCGGTAGCGAGGTGAAATCCGGATATTGCTGCAGATGCCGCCGCAGAATGTCCTGAAGCGAGGCGGAGGAGAAGAAATATTCCTGTCTGAGACGCAATTCCTGCCCGGCCGAGGTCGCATCGGCCGGATAGAGCACGCGCGTCAGGCTCTCCGCCTTGTTGCTTTCGCGCAGCGCGCCGATATGGTCGCCGGCGTTGAAGGCATCGAGAAGAATCGGATCGATCGGCTGCGCGGCCCAGAGCCTCAGCGTATTGACGCGGGTCGCCCGCCAGCCAACTGCCGGCGTGTCGAAAGCCGTCGCGATCACCCGCTCCGCCGGCTTCCAGACGTAACGCTGCACTTCCTCGTCGAGAATGACGGTTTCGACGCTGCCGCCGAAACCGATCTCGTAGGAGCTTTCCCGTCGTTCGAACTCCCAAGGGTTGCCATGCGCCAGCCAGGTTTCCGGTAGTTCGACCTGCCAGCCGTCGGCCATCTGCTGTCGGAAGAGGCCGTGCATGTAGCGAATGCCGTAACCATAGGCGGGCACGTCGACGGTCGCCATGGATTCCATGAAACAGGCGGCGAGGCGACCGAGGCCACCATTGCCGAGTGCCGCGTCGGGCTCGAGTTCCGCGACCACGTCGATATCGACGCCGAGCGAAGCAAGCGCATCGCGCATCTCGTCCATCAGGCCGATATTGGTCATCGCGTCGCGCATCAGGCGCCCGATGAGGAATTCGAGCGAGAGATAATAGACCCGCTTGGCTCCGGTGGAATAGGTCTTGCGCGTCGACTCCATCCACCGATCGGTGATGCGGTCGCGCGCAACCAGAATGGCGGCGGTCAGCCAGTCATGCGGCTTTGCAACCTTCGGATCCTTGCCGATGCGGTATTTCAGGCGCTCGAGGATCTCGACCGCCAGCTGACCCGGTTCGGAAGACCTCAGTGCCGGCTGCGGCAGTTCGGTTGTGGAGAGCCGATTCATTATCAAAACTGAGAAATCCTTGTTGCATTTGGGAGACCGCAGGCCGGAGCCGACCGGGGCAAGGCCAATTTATGCATCGATCCGAAGCGCTTGCAACAGATGTTTTTAAAAGGATTAAAACAGCGGCGACTTACGTGTTGACGCCTCCACGATGCATTTCGGCCAAAGATGTGCGGCGATGTCGGGGGGTGAAATGCATTCAGCGAGGGAGCAGATACAGCCTTGGCGGCGCGGATGCGGGGCCCTTTCGGCTTGCATCAATTTTGGTGCACGATGAACGTTGCCGCCCGACAAAAGCCGGGCGGTAAGGGTTCATCGTCGCAGCAGCATTTGCGGAAGTGCGGACAATGCAGGCCCTTGAAGGGGGCTCAACCGGTCAGCCGTGGCGCGCTGATTATCTTCTTGAATAGGGCGCTCATGGCGTCGCTGATGCCTTCGGTGGGAGAGACCTCAAAGAACAGACCCGGCGTTGCACACTCCTGCATTTTCTCGCCAATCTCCGATTGGAACGGCATGATCCATTTTTTGTACCAGCCATTTGTCGGGAGAGGCAGATAGGTCGTGTAGAGAACGGCGATCTTGTAGCCCTTCGCCTTCAGGGCCGCGCAGTACTTCGTATCGATCGGCTCTTGGCAGCGCCCTTCGGTGGTTTTCTTCGTGCACGTCGTGGGCTTGTAGCTGTCGCCGACGCCATCAGAGACAAAGAAGACGATCTTTTCCGGGGAGCTGGCTGTCAGCCCGGAACCCGGCTCCCCCATTTTCGTAGCGATTTGCGTCAGGGCCCGATCGAAATCTGTCTGCTGGTCGTTGTCATAGCCCTGCTCAGGGATAGACATGAGATCGATCAGCGAAGCCTTCTTTTTCGCATCGGACAGGTTGACGGTCAGCGGCGAAACTTCCAGCAGTTTCGTGTCCTCGGCCTTTTGGCCGAACGTGTATACCGCCATCCGGTATTGATTCGAACTTTTGCGGGACGCCATTGCGGTGTCCATGAGACTCGCAGTTGCTTTGGCAACGACATTGATGCGGACGGTTACGCCAAGCTTCTTTGCCAGATTGTAGTAGCTCTTCTTGTCTTCGACGCCATTCTTGACGATGTGACAAGCAAAGGCGCACTGATCGGGCGTACTGGCGACCATCTTGCTGACATCGGCTGGCGTCGCCCCAACCCCCATTGAGGGTGTATTGTCCAGCAGGAGGTAGAAATCGCGATATGTCTCGGTCTGGAATTCCGCGGTGGCGAATCCGGAAACCTCGACGCTTTCCTTCCCGAGAATTCTCGACAGTGATGTCGGCACAGACGCCCTGTAAGTGAAGACCGCCTTCAGCTTGTTGTCTTCCTTGATGACTGTGGCGTCCGCGTCCAGCAGGGTGAAATAGGTATTCGCAGCGAACTGGCTCTCGAAGAACTTGAATGCATCCGTCTCGCTCAGCTGCACGGTTCCGTTCCCGGACATCTCAAGAGCCTCGGTCACGCCGGCGGAGCTTTCAGCAATTGCGCCCAAGACCGCAGCGTCGGCGGCCCCCTGAAGCTCACTCTTGGCCATCAGGGCCGCACTGAAATCCAGGGCGAGCCCCGCGGTGGCTCCGATGGGCACCAACAGCAATGCCGTCATCATGCCGAAATTGCCGCCCCGGTCCTTGAGCATCTTCATGAAGGATCCCGCAGTCGATCGACTTCCCATTTTCGTGCAGCCCCACGTGTTGCAAGCATTCCTGGTGCGACACTACCGGTGATGGGTTATCAGCGGGTTCATCCTTTCGTTGCAATTTTACGGAGCGAGCGGAAAGGCAGTCATTTCTTACGGCCTTGAATGACTCGCCTTGATCCGAAAAGGCACAGATGTGCCAAATTGGTTCACTCGAGCGGAATGACGTCGACCGCCTGTTCGGTTGTCTGGCTGCCGTAGCTCTTCAGGATGCCGATCACCGGCGCCACATCGCCGTAGTCGCGGCCATGGCCGACGATGATGTGGTCGGTACCAGCTGGGATGTTGTTCGTCGGGTCCAGTTCCATCCAGCCGCCTGTCATGCCGCACCAGAAGCGGACCCAGGCATGCATGGCGTCGGCGCCTTCGAGCCGCTCCTGGCCAGGCGGCGGCAGGGTCCTAAGAAATCCGCTAACGTAGCCGGCCGGAATGCCCAAGCTGCGCAGTGCGACGATCATTACATGGGTGAAATCCTGGCACACGCCGCGCTTCAGCTTGAAGGACTGGTCCGGCGTCGTCGTGACTGTGGTCGCGTCGGAGTCATAGGCGAAGTCGCGGTGGATGCGCTCGCAGATGGCGAGGCCGATCTCGCGCACGGTCATGCCATCGCGGACGAGCTCGCGTGCATAGGCGGCGATTTCCGGGACCTGCCCGAGCAACGGAGACGGGCCTAGGAAATGGTGGGGGGATTCGGCGTCGATCGACCAGCAGGCGGCAAGCTCTGCCGACAGGGTGGCAAGCGGCGGCGAAAGATCGGCGGAGGGCGCTGCCGCCTCCGCCTGCACCCGCGCCTGCATGCGGATGATCAGGTGGTCGTGAATCGATCGGAACAGGATGGAAGTGGTCGGATTTGCGAAGAAGTCGACGCTTTCGGAACGCTCGAAGGGCGCCGGCTGACAGGTCACCGACCCCGCGATAAGCCGCTGACGCCCAGGGATCGAGGCGGGCAGGACCCGGACGAGATGACGTCCGCCGCTGACCGGAACCTCATAACGATAGGTGATCTTCAGGTTGATGTCGTAGAGCATCGGAACCATCGCTCTCCATTAACACGCGAGGCTGTTTCGATGCGAGGAGGAAGCCCCTCCCCAACACCAAAGCCCCTCCCCCTCGTGAGGAGGGGTTGGCGAGGGGCCAATTCCATTTGGCTCTACGTTTCCGTCTCGATTCATCCGATATCACCCGAGATAGGTCTGAGCGAGCAGGTCGGACAGCCTTTCGAGGTCCTGCTCCAGCCGTTTGTAGACCGTCGCCGTCATCGCTTCTGGCGTCATCACCGCAAGACCGGAATGAAGCCGCATGGTTTCCCGGTAGAAGGGCGACATCTGGCCGTTGACGAAGGCATTTGGCAGTAGTTCGACCTCTGTCTTGATCTCGTTCAGCTGGTACAGCACCGAGCGCGGATTGAGCGGATCGAGCGCCAGGAGGTCGGTGACGGTCACCGCCGCCGTGTTGACGTTGTAACGGCGCCGATGGGTCATGACGCTGTCGCCAATCTCCAAGAGCATGTCGTAGGCGCCGTCGGGCGCTTCGGGCCCGGACATGTGCCCGAGCAGCCGCGTCATATGCAGTCCGCGCTCGAGATAGCGGCCGATCGACAGAAAGCGCCAGCCGGTGAAGCGGTACATGTTCTCGTGCACGAGGCCGGCGAAACCGGCGAGCTTGCGCAGAAGGATGGTCATCGCATGCGAGGCATCGTCCCCGGCCTGTACGGTCGCATGGAACTTGCGTGCCGTCTTCGACAGGTCGTTAAGCGCGAGCCAGCCATCGGGCGAGAAGCGGTCGCGGATATTCCCGGCGCTGAAGAGCGCGCTGGCGATATCGGAAAGCAGGGTGTCGGGCACTGGTTGGCGCGCTTTGATATCGAGGGCGGCAAGATAGTCGCTCACGTCCTTGAGCAACGGCATGTCGGCATCGGCCGCCTCGGCAAATCGACTGTGCCAGGCGCGCAGGATTCGAAGCGCGCCCTCCGCCCGCTCGATGTAGCGGCCGAGCCAGAAGAGGTTGTCGGCCGCGCGGCTCGGCAGGCTGCCCGGAAGGTTGCGGGTGAAGCTTTCCTCGGTCGGGAGTAGCGTCGTGCGCTCGACCGGCTTATCGCTGACGATCCAGACATCGGCGGCGGTGCCGCCGGACTGCATCGCAATAGCGGCCACATCGTCGCCTGAACCGATGCGGGCGAAACCGCCCGGCATGATCTGCCAGCCCTCGCGGGTGCGCGCGGCAAAGACCCGGAGACTCATCGGCCGGGGCGTTAGCCGGCCGCGAACCCAGGCGGGTGTCGTCGAAAGCGTGACGACCTCCTGTCCCACCAGCTTGCCACCGTCCGTTGCCAGCCATTCGGCAACGGAAGCCTTGGCCGTGTCGCGAAGCGAGGCGCCAAGCACCGACAGGCCATCGTCATCGAAGAAGGGGCGCGTCGAATATGCCGGGCCGATGACCATGCCCTCGATATTGGCGGCGACATGCTCACGCTCGGATTTCTGGCCGCACCACCAGGTGGCGATCGACGGCAGCTTCTGCTCTTCGCCGAGCAGCTGGCGACAGATCGCCGGCATGAAGGCGAGGAGCGCGCGCGTCTCCAGGATTCCGGAGCCAAGCGCGTTGACGATGGAGACGCTGCCCGCCCTCAGCGCCTCGACTATACCGGGAGTGCCGATTTGCGAGGATTGATTGAGTTCCAACGGGTCGGCGAAGGAAGCGTCGAGGCGGCGCCAAAGCACGCCGACGGGCTTCAGGCCCGCGACGGTGCGCACCATCACCCGGCCGCCGACGACGGTCAGGTCCTCGCCCTCGAGCAGCATGAAGCCGAGATAACGGGCAATATAGGCGTGTTCGAAATAGGTCTCGTTGGCGATCCCCGGCGAGAGCACCGCGATGCGGTCGTCCGGGTGCTGCTTTCGCGCCAGCAGCGCGTCGCGGAACGCACCGAAGAAGCTCGCCAGCCGACGCACATGCGTTTCCGCGTACAGGTCGGAAAAGGCGCGCGCCGTTGCCACGCGGTTTTCGAGTGCGAAGCCGGCGCCGGAGGGCGCGTCGGTCCGGTCCGAAAGCACCCACCAGTTGCCGTCGGGCCCGCGCCCGATTTCGAAGGAGCAGAAATGCAGGAAGTGCCCGCCGGCCGGGCTGACGCCGACGAGCGGGCGCAGAAACTGTGAATTGGCGGCGATGAGCGCCGGCGGCAGCAGGCCTTCTCGCACCAGCCGGCCTTCGCCATAGATATCGGCGACGACCCTTTCCAGGAGTTCGGCGCGCTGGATGAGCCCCTCGGAGACTGCGGCCCACTCCGCTTCATCGATCAGCACGGGAATGTGCGACAAAGGCCAGCTTCGTTCCGAACTCTCCTTGCCATAGGCGCGATAGAAAACGCCGGCATCGCGCAGATACCGGTCCGCGCGGGCAAAGCGGTTGACGAGCTCCGTCTCGTCCATGCGGCCGAGCGTCGCAAGCAGCCGTTGCCAAACGGGCCGGACATTGCCATGCGGATCGAGCATCTCGTCGGCGACACCCGGCAGGACGCGGTAACCGATCGCCGGATCGCGCTGCTCACTACGTTTGTCCTGCGCTTCGGCCGCTTGCTTCTTCGCCATTTACACTCCTGCCGGACGCCTGAGGTCGAGCGTCAGGGGAAATTCCGCGGACGGGCTCTCGTTCTGCAGTCGATACATGCCCGTTGTGTGGCCCCAGGGTTCGAAACGCGCCAGCCGGCGCGCCTCGGCCTCATTGCCATTGACCGGGAAAGTCTCATAGTTACGCCCACCCGGATGCGCAACGTGATAGACGCAGCCGCCGATCGCCCGATTCGACCATGTATCATAAACGTCGAATGTAAGGGGAGTGTTCACCGGCAACACCGGATGAAGGCCTGAAGCCGGCTGCCAGGCTTTGTAGCGAACGCCCGCGACGGCGATGCCGTTCTGCCCCGTTTTTGCAAGCGGCACAGGCCGACCGTTGCAGGCGACCGCGTAGCGATCGGGATTGGCGGTCTCGAGCTTCACCTGCAGGCGTTCCACGGAAGAATCGACATATCGCACCGTACCGCCGATCGCGCCCTGTTCGCCCATCACATGCCACGGTTCGAGCGCTTGTCGGATCTCGAGCTTGGCGCCCTCGTATTCGACTTCGCCGCAGAAGGGGAAGCGGAACTCGAGCTGCGCGTTGAACCATTCCGCACGAAGATCGAAACCGTGGGCGCCGAGATCGGCGAGAACATCGAGGAAGTCCTGCCAGACGTAGTGCGGCAGCATGAAGCGGTCGTGCAACGCCGTGCCCCAGCGGACGAAGCGGCCCTCGACCGGGTTTTTCCAGAAACGGGCGATAAGGGCGCGCACGAGCAATTGCTGGGCGAGCGACATGCGCGCGTTCGGCGGCATCTCGAAGCCTCGGAATTCGACCAAGCCGAGCCGGCCGGTCGGCCCGTCCGGCGAGAACAGCTTGTCGATGCAGATCTCCGCTCGATGGGTGTTGCCGGTGACGTCGACGAGCAGGTTGCGGAAGAGCCGGTCGATGAGCCACGGGAGAGGCAGCCGGCCGGTATCGGGTGTCGGCACCTGGGCGAGCGCGATCTCGAGCTCGTAGAGCGCATCATGGCGCGCCTCGTCGATGCGCGGCGCCTGGCTGGTCGGTCCGATGAAGAGGCCGGAAAAGAGATAGGAGAGCGACGGGTGACGTTGCCAGTGGAGCACGATGCTCTTCAGGAGGTCCGGTCGGCGAAGGAAGGGGCTGTCATTGGGGCTCTGGCCGCCGACGACCACATGATTGCCGCCGCCCGTTCCCGTATGGCGGCCATCGACCATGAACTTGTCGGCGCCGAGCCGGCTCTGGCGTGCCTCCTCGTAGAGAGCGGTGGTAACTTCGACGCATTCCCGCCAGTTGGATGCTGGGTGAATATTGACTTCAATGACGCCCGGATCCGGCGCCACACGGATCACATTGACGCGTTCGTCATATGGCGGCGGATAGCCTTCGATATGGACGGGCATGCCGAGCTCCGCCGCAGCGCGTTCGGTCGAGGCGATGAGGTCGAGATATTCCTCGATGCTCGTTGTTGGCGGCATGAAGACACAGAGCCGGCCGTCACGCGGCTCGACTGTCATTGCGGTGCGGACTTCACCGCGGATCTCGTCGCGGACAGGCGGCGGCGATGCATGAGGCTCGTTGGACGATCGGAAGCGCGGCGGTTGCGCGCGCCCCTTCTCTTCGCTGAAGTCCGGCAGGGCCTCGCGCGGGACTGTCGGATCGACCGGATTGATATAGGGATAGCTGGAGGGAGAAATGTAGGGCAGCGAACCGAGCGGCAGGCGGTAGCCGACCGGGCTGTCACCGGGTACGAGAAAGATGTGGCCGCGCCGCGTACGCCATTTCTCGCTCATCCAATTGTGGCCGGAGGCGCGGGCATTCCAGGCCTGCACCGGCAATACGTAACCGGTCGGGGTTGTGAGGCCGCGCTCGAAGACGCGTGCGATCCGACTGCGCTCCTCAAGGTCCTTGAGCTTGGAATTGGACGGATCGACATTGTCCGGAAGATTGGCTTCCTTGACGATCCATTCGGTCGGATCCTCGAATGCCGGCACCACCATGTCCGCCGAGAGATCGAGTTCGCCGGCAATGGCGACGAGCAGGCGCTCCGCGTCCCGTTCCGTAACCTCGTTCCGGCTGCGCTCCTCGGCGATGAGATCGGGCCGATGCCAGATCGGCAGGCCGTCGCGGCGCCAGTAAAGCGAAAAGGTCCAGCGCGGCAGGCTCTCGCCAGGATACCATTTGCCCTGGCCGTAGTGCAGAAACCCCCCTGGAGCAAAGCGGTCGCGCAGGCGGCGGATCAGCATGTCGGCCTTTTCGCGCTTGGTCGGACCGACGGCGGCGGTGTTCCATTCGTCGGATTCGAAATCGTCGATCGACACGAAAGTCGGCTCGCCGCCCATGGTGAGGCGCACGTCGTTTTCGGCCAGGACCTCGTCAACCTTATCGCCGAGGGCGTTCAGGGCTTCCCAGCTCTCGTCGGAAAAGGGCTTGGTGATGCGCGGATGCTCGGCAACGCGCATGACCTTCATGTCGAAGGCAAAATCGGAATTGGTTTCCGGATCGCCGAAGAAGCCGCCGGAGATCGGCGCGGCGTTGCGATAGTGCGGTGCCGCGGCAAGCGGGATGTGGCTCTCGCCGGTGAGGAGCCCGGAGGTCGGGTCGAGCCCGATCCAGCCCGCGCCGGGAATATAGACTTCGGCCCAGGCATGGAGATCGGTGAAGTCGTACTCCGTGCCCGAGGGGCCGTCGAGCGCCTTCAGGTCCGGGGTGAGCTGGATGAGATAGCCGGAGACGAAGCGGGCGGCAAAGCCGAGATTGCGGAGGATCTGCACCAGTAGCCAGCTTGAGTCGCGGCACGAGCCTTTTGCGAGCCCCAGCGTCTCTTCAGGCGTCTGCACCCCCGGCGCCATACGGATGACGTAGCCGATCTCCTTCTGCAGCCGCATGTTGAGGCCGACGACCATGTCGACCGTGCGCTGGCGCGCGCGCTCGACCGTCTCCAGGTAGGCTGCGAGCTTCGGCCCGGCCGGCTCCGGCGTCATGTAGATCTTGAGATCTTCGCTCAGGTCCTCGGAATAGCTGAACGGCCAATGCTCGGCCTCCTCTTCGACGAAGAAGTCGAAGGGATTGTAGATGGTCATGTCGGCGACGAGGTCGACCTCGATCTTCAACTCCGTCACCGGATCCGGAAAGACGTAGCGGGCGAGATAGTTGCCGTAGGGATCCTGCTGCAGATTGACGAAATGTGTCGTCGGCGAAACTTTCAGGGAGTGGCTAATGACCTTCGTTTTCGAGTGCGCGGCGGGCTTCAGCCTGATGATTTGCGGTGAGAGCCTGACCGGCCGGTCATATTGATAGTGGGTCAGATGGTAGATACTGGCCTTGATCGACATTAAAACGTTTTCCCCTCGATGGCGGGTCCTTCGCCCGCCATTCGAGAGGACTTTTGTGCAATGCAAAGAAGAAAGCAAGCCGAAACCGGGCACTCGGCTGCGGCGTTCGGCAAGCTTCTGGTCGGCATTAAGGCTCGCGGGCGCGCGAGCCTTGTCTTGTTACCGCTTCGGTGCGACCAGCGCAAAAAGTGCGCCCTGCGGATCCGTGCATTGCACGATCCAGGCGCCTCCGGGCACTTCCATCGGGCCGTTCACGATTTGCCCGCCTTCGGATTTGGCTCGGTCGATCGCGGCGTCGAGCGCCTCAACGTTGAAATAATAGAGCCAGAACGGCGAGGGCACCTCCTTCGGCTTGGTCATCATGCCGCCGATTGCCTGACCGCCGTGGGCAAAGAGCTGGTAGACCCCCATCTCGCCCATGTCCATCGCCTGGTCCTTGGTCCAGCCGAACAGTTTCGAATAGAAATCGAAGGCAGTATCGAGATCGCCGGCCATCAGCTCGTGCCATCCGACATTGCCAGAGGCCATCTGGTCGAGCGGCGGCGGGGGCTCTCCCGTGCCCTTGAACAGGGCGAAGGCGGCGCCGTGGGGGTCCGCCACGATGGCGAAGCGGCCGACACCGGGTATATCATCGGGTTCGCGATGAACGGTGCCGCCCTCGGCGGTGAGCCGGGAGGCGGAGGCGTCGACGTCGTCGACCGCCACATAGCCGAGCCAGGCAGGCGGCACATTCATCTCCAGCGCGCCGTCCGGCATGGTCATCAAGCCCGCCACCTGATGATCGCCCATGGAAAACAACGTGTACTCGATTCCCGGCATGCCTGCATCGCGGGCACTCCAACCGACCACCTTCTTGTAGAAGCTCTCTGCCGCCTTCGTGTCCGTCGTCATCAATTCGTACCAGACGAATTTGCCGTGCATCGTCGATCCTCCCGTGTTCAGTGGTATTTTCGTGTACTGGCAACGACATGGGTGCCGCATTCGATTCTGGCTATCGGCGGCGATACTCCGCCCTCATCATCTCCTTCCAGCTTCCGTCCTCGTTCTGCACGCGGGCCGTGAGCGTGCGGTGGTTAGCGTCGACAAGCGTTATCCTGTCCTGGTATCGGGCCGTCCTGCCGGGGCTCTCGAAATCCGGACCGTCACAGTTGAGTGCAAGCGTCCGGCCGTCGTCCTCCAGTTCGCCGTCATAGACCCACATATGCGTCATCATCGAACCGACCCAGGTGCCGACGTAGCGGCCTGTCTCAGGATTGAAACCGAGCGTCATCAACGTCTCTCCGGCCTTTCCGTCCGGCATCGTGCCTTGCCCCTCGCACACGACCCAAAGGCCATTCAAAGAGCGAACCTTTTCCACCCAGTCCTGATCCGATGACGCATTTCCGGTGGGATCCTGTGATGTCACCGTCCACTCGCCGAGCAACTGCTCCAGCCAGCGGTGTTGTTCCTGAGGCTCTCCATGCATTTAGACCTCCCATGTAAGGACGCAATTCCCGTTCATTGCCGCGCGCGAGAGACCTCCGGCGGCGATGTCACTCACATGTTATCTTCGCTAAGTGCGGCGCGGCTCGTCCTCGTATTCGTCATGCCGGCGGATGAAGTCCATGATCGTGCCTTCGTTGCGGCCTTTTGGCGCTCGGTCGAGCAGCATGAACGTGCTGGCCAGTTCCTCCAGCCCTCGGGCATAGGTGGAATAGGTGTGGTAGACGGTGCCGTCCTCATCCTTATAGAAGGCGCTCAGGCCCGGCAGTTCCTCGTGCGCGTCCTTACTGTCGATTTCGGTGAAATTATAGACGACCTTGCCGCGCGCCATTTCCGACGGGGTGAAGGAGACGTGGAAATCCCGGTTGAAGTCGCCGCCGTGGGACGAAACCCAGGGGAAGTTCCAGCCCATCCGCTTTCGATAGGCTTCGATCTTTTCAAGGGGAGCATTCGAGGCAACGACCAGCGTGACGTCGTGATGGTTGAGATGGGGCAGGGTGCCGTCGAAGTGATCGGCAAGGAAGGAGCAGCTGGGGCAGCCGGCCTGCCAGTTTTCACCTAACATGAAATGATAAAGAAGAAGCTGGCTGCGCCCGTCGAAGAGCTCTTCCAAGCTTTTCTGGCCCTCCGGCGTATTGAAGGTGTAGGTTTTCTCCAGCTTCACCCAGGGCAGCGCCTGGCGCTCTGCGTTGATCCTGTCGCGCAGGTGCGTGTGTTCCTTTTCAAGTGCGAGAAGTGATTTGCGGGCCTGCAGCCATTCCTCGCGCGATACGACGGCATGGTCCTGTCTCATGTCCGGTCCTCCTCCCTGAGGCACATCCCTGAATTGATATAGTTGCGGAATGCGGCAATTCAAAGTGGTTTCAGCGGTCATTGGCGCGCTCCAACGGCGCGCGGCACCACGTGGCGCTTGACTAATTATGTTGATATCAACATTACTGATCCATGTCAAAGTCGCCGCTGATACCTTTTACCACCACTTTGCTTGTCAGGGATACCTGTCTTTGCCTTCATGTGCAGCGTGCCGCACGGGCGCTGGCCCGCCGCTTCGACGAGGCTCTGAGGCCCCTCGACATAACCAATGGCCAGTTTTCGCTGATGATGTCGCTGAACCGACCGGAACCGCCGACGATCAGCGCCGTCGCGTTGGTGCTGGCGATGGACCGCACCACTCTAACGGCGGCGCTGAAGCCGCTCGAGCGGCGCGGGCTGATCGAGACCTTCGTCGATCCGGACGACCGGCGATTGCGCCGCATCCGGCTGACGCCGGACGGCGAGCAGCTGCTCGCAGTCGTCGTACCGATCTGGAAGGAGACACATGAAAGGCTCGAAAGCGAATTCGGCGAAGGCGGCTCGGATCGGCTGCGCGCCGATCTGCTTACCCTTGTTTAGAGCGTAGCGCCCTTGAAGAATGTCATGGCTTCTGCGGCAGAATGCTAATTCCGCCGTCGGCTTCAAGAACGGCGAATTTGATCTGGTCCAAGCGAGACAAACCCTGCTGCTCACGCGCCGCCGCCAATATGTCCTCCATGTCGATCCTCGCTCGCTTGATCGCGCGCGCGTCGATTTCGCCGTCCGCAATCAGAACCGTCGGCGTGCCGTCCAGTAGCAACCGAGCCCCTGGCGACCATTGCTTGACGTAGGAAAGGACAATGTCGAGGCTGAACAGCGTGAGAATGAGCACCGTCGCGTTCATGATCGAGAAATCGTCGCCCAACAGCGCCTGCTGGGTCGTTTCGGCGATGATCAGCAGCAGCACGAAGTCAAAAGGTGTCATCTGCGCAACTGTGCGTCGTCCGGACAGACGCATGACGATCAGCAAGATGAAGTAGATGGCAAAGCCACGGGCAACGGAATCCATCTCGATCCCTCCTTAAGCGCTCACGGCGTGCCGCGCATTCGTCTCGTTGCGTTTGCGGAAGACGCCTGTGGTGCGCCGCGTGTCACGTCAGGTGATCCCACCTGACTTGATATTGTTAAGGCCAAACGATAGTCCGCGTCGTTTGTGCCGGGGCGTCGTTGACGCTCAACTGGTATTTGACGATTCCCGGGTGTTGCGAGCGGAGGTGCATCGTCAGCACCAGGGGCTGCCCCGGAGCGGCTCGAAAATGGTAGACGACCGCGTCGCTGCTCCCTTCACTGCTGAGCGGCGGCGGGTCTATGTCCTCCACCTGGAAGGTACGGAAGAAATCCGAGCCAATGGAAAGGGTTTGGTCCCCTTGGGCGGGCGGCAGAACCGCATTCAAACTATCCGACATTTCCCAGCGGCTGAACCGAGGGACCTCGACGAAGCCGCCATCGAAGGTCAGTTTCGCCCGCGCTTGGAACCCTCCGGAGCCGGTCATGCCCAAGAGCGCAAGGAGAATGAACACACCAAAGCCGATCCAGGCGATCCGTTCCGTTTTCCAGAACTTCTCCTGGAAACTACGATGCTCTTCGATCTGCAATCCATCGCGGCGAACCGGCGGTAATTCCAAAGCTCACCTCCTTCCGGGGCCTGGGAAAACGCGTTCAGAGCCTGCAGGTTCCTCTTTGCTATCCGCCACGTCACGAGGAGGCGTTGGACAGAGACGGTTGCAAGCTTCAGAGGACAGTTCACGGCCAAAGTCCAGGCCTCGGCGCAGTCCTTGAGCAGGCCGATGACGTCGCCAAATAGATTTGGCAAGATCGCCTTCTTTCGAGGGAGGAACGCTGATGAAGATGACTTATAAAGGCAGCTGCCACTGCGGCCGGATCAGCTTTGAAGTGGATGCAGACCTTCATGCCGGAACCAGCCGTTGCAACTGCTCCTATTGCTCGAAGCAGCGCTATTGGGGCGCGACCGTGAAGCCAGAGGATTTTCGGCTGATGTGCGAGGAGGCGGGCATCGGCGACTATCAATTCGGCACGGTGAGCGGCCATCATCGTTTCTGCACCACTTGCGGCGTCTCGCCCTATGGCCACGGCTATGTGGAGCAGATCGGCGGCGCCTTCGTCTCGATCAACGTGGCCTGTCTCGACGATGTGGATCCGGCCGTGCTTGCGGCCTTGCCGGTCCAGTACATGGACGGCCTGCACGACAACTGGTGGAATCCGCCGGCGGAGACGCGGCATCTTTGACCGGTTTGCGGATTGATCAGTGTTCGCGCAGTCTGTCCACCGCCACGGCGAGGCATTCTCTAAAGGCCGTCAGGTCCGTATAAAGTGCGTCCGCGGCGGCATGGCCGACGACGACGGTGCCGCCGCGCCGCTCGATCCCTGCATGCAGCATGAGGTTGTCGATGAGACCGAACTCCTCGACCTTGAGCCCGTTCGGATCACGCAAATGGCCGTCCGCGTCGCGTGCCACGCCGCCGTTGAAGTGGTCGACGATACGTGCCGTGTGGTCGCGGGCGACATTCGTGTAGGCGAAGACGGGTTTGCCGAGTGCGCACATGAAGCCGAGTTCGAAGGTCGTGCCGGTATCGGCAGCGATGCCGCGAAAGGGTGTCAGGTTCGCGATGATCGCGTCCGCCTCGAGCATCATTCTCTCGTCCACGGCGCTGATTGCCGCCGCCAATGCGCCTTTGGACTTGGTCGGCGGAATTTCCAGGTCCCCGCGGGCGATAGCGGGATCAATCCTGCCTCGCGGGTAAGCGCGGCCTTGCGATCAAGCATTTCCCGTGCGTTGGGAAGAAAGACCTCAGGCCCCGCCAAGTAGACTTTCTTCGCCATGAATTTCCGTTCGTGTGCTGTGGCGGTTCGAACAATCCGCCAGCAACGGTGGCGGACGGCAGCAGGGGTCAGCGAGGATTACCGGTCGCCCAGGTCGCGCACGGCGCCACGGTCCGCTGACGTCGCGAAGGCCGCATAGGCCTTCAGTGCCGTAGTCACCCGGCGCCTGCGCTGTTCGGCAGGCTTCCAGCCCTTGGCATCCTGCTTTTGCCTGCGAAGAGCGAGTTGCGCTTCGTCGACACGCAGGCTGATCGTGCGGTTCGGAATGTCGATATCGATCATGTCGCCTTCGCGCACCAAACCGATCGTGCCGCCATTCGCCGCCTCAGGCGAGACATGGCCGATGGAGAGGCCGGAGGTTCCGCCGGAAAAGCGGCCGTCCGTGATCAGAGCGCACGCCTTTCCGAGGCCCTTCGACTTCAGGTAACTGGTCGGATACAGCATCTCCTGCATGCCCGGTCCGCCCTTCGGCCCCTCATAGCGGATGACGACCACGTCGCCTGCCTTGATCTCGTTGCCAAGGATTGCCTTGACCGCGGCGTCCTGGCTCTCGAAGACCCGGGCGGGGCCGGAGAATTTCAGGATGCTCTCGTCGACGCCGGCGGTCTTCACGATACAACCGTCGAGCGCGATATTGCCCTTCAGGACGGCAAGACCGCCATCCGTGGAGAAAGGGTGCTCGACCGAACGGATGACACCGTTCTCGCGATCCGTATCGAGTTCCTCCCAGCGCGCATCCTGGCTGAAGGCGACCTGGGTGGGGATTCCCCCCGGAGCAGCACGGAAGAAGTTGCGCACCTTCTCGCTGGAGGTGCGCGTGATATCCCAGCGGTCTATGGCGTCGCCGATCGTCTCGCTGTGCACGGTCGCGCAGTCGCGGTTGATGAGGCCGCCTTTCTCGAGTTCGCCGAGAATCGACATGATGCCTCCGGCGCGGTGCACGTCTTCCATGTGCACGTCGGCCTTGGCGGGTGCGACCTTGGAGAGGCACGGCACCTTGCGCGACAGGCGGTCAATGTCGTCCATGGTGAAATCGACCTCGCCTTCATAGGCTGCGGCAAGGATGTGCAGCACCGTGTTGGTCGATCCGCCCATAGCGATGTCGAGCGCCATTGCATTTTCGAAAGCCTGCTTGGACGCGATCGAGCGCGGCAGGACGCGCTCGTCCTCCTGCTCGTAATAGCGGCGGGCAAGATCGACGATAAGGTGGCCGGCCTCAACGAAGAGGCGTTGGCGGTCGGCATGGGTAGCGAGGGTCGAGCCGTTGCCGGGCAGCGACAGGCCAAGCGCCTCGGTCAGACAGTTCATCGAGTTCGCGGTGAACATGCCCGAGCAGGAGCCGCAGGTCGGGCAGGCGGAGCGTTCGATGACCCTGACGTCCTCGTCGGAGACATTGTCGTCGGCGGCGGCGACCATTGCGTCGACCAGGTCGAGCGCGTGCTTCTTGCCGTGCAGCACCACCTTGCCGGCCTCCATCGGACCGCCGGAGACGAAGACTGCCGGGATATTGAGCCTAAGGGCCGCCATCAGCATGCCGGGGGTGATCTTGTCGCAATTGGAGATGCAGACCATCGCGTCGGCGCAATGGGCGTTGACCATGTATTCGACGCTGTCGGCAATGATCTCGCGCGACGGCAGAGAATAGAGCATGCCATCATGGCCCATGGCGATGCCGTCGTCTACGGCGATCGTGTTGAATTCCTTGGCGACGCCACCGGCCGCCTCGATCTCGCGCGCGACGAGTTGGCCGAGATCCTTCAGGTGCACGTGGCCCGGCACGAACTGCGTGAAGGAGTTCACCACAGCAATGATCGGCTTGCCGAAATCGCTGTCCTTCATGCCTGTCGCGCGCCAGAGGCCGCGGGCGCCGGCCATGTTACGGCCGTGGGTGGTGGTGCGGGAGCGATAGGCAGGCATGAACGTCTTCCTTCGGACGAAATGTAGATACGCAAACATGGCGATCCGTACGCGCCACATGAATGGGGTACTAGCGCAAAATCGCGCCCGCGTCATCTTTCGCATCGGATTATTTGCGCCGTAGCATCATCTGGCGATCCGAGGCGCGCGCGATGGCACCCCTCTCGCTTGTCAAGGCGGCGCAAGAGGTCCATTCTCGTCGGGCATTCACGCCCGATCGTCCGTACTTGCGGCGCAACGGCCTTAAAAGGTTCGTTGGAGATGAACTGTTACGAATGCGGCTCACAGATCGCGAGCGGCTTCGCCTTCTGCCCGAAATGCGGAGCGAAGCAGGAGACGGAATGTGCAGAGTGCGGCTATCCATGTCCACCGCACTTCGCTTTCTGCCCTCGGTGCGGTACCAGACTTGGTGCGCCGTCCCAATCGCGGCCGCCGCTCCGGCCCACGCCATTACCGTCGCCGCGACCGACACCCCCGTCAATTGGCCCGGACACGGGAGCGGATCGGCGCACCGTCACCGTCGTCTTCGCCGACCTGTGCGGCTTCACGGGTCTTAGCGAACGGGTCGACCCGGAAGTCCTGCAGGTGCTTCAGAACGAGCTTTTCGAGGAATTGACGCAAGCCGTCGAGGCGTTCGGTGGATTCGTCGACAAGTTCATCGGCGATGCGCTGCTTGCCCTTTTTGGCGCACCGGTTGCGCACGAGGACGATCCGGAACGGGCGCTGCGCGCAGCGCTCGAGATGGTGAAGAGGGCAGGGCGCGTGAGTGAGCATTGGCGCAAGGAGATCGGCTTGCCCCTGAGCCTTCACATCGGCGTCAATACCGGGCCCGTTGTTGCCGGCTCCTTTGGCGCCGGCGGCACCAAGTCCTACTCGGTCACCGGCGACACGGTGAATGTCGCCCAGCGCCTGCAGGCGACGGCCGGGCCTGATGAAATCCTCGTCGGCCCGGTCACGCACAAGCTCACCCGGCACGCCTTTGCCTTCGAGACACTCGGCCCGCTCGGCCTGCGCGGCAAGACCGGCAGCCTGCAGGTTCACCGGGTGCTCGGAACGCTCGGCGCGCCGCGGCCGGCGAGGGGACTCGATACGCTCGGCCTCAGCACGCCGCTCATCGGACGCGACATCGAGCTCGGCCGCCTCAGGGATTGCCTGGCGGTCGCCTGCTCCGGGACTGCGCAATTGGTCCGGATCAGCGGTGAGGCCGGTATTGGCAAGTCGCGCCTCGTCAATGATTTCCTAGTGAGCATGGGCGAGGACCAGCGCTTCGCCCATGTTGTCGTCAGGCACGCGGCCTGTTCGCCGCTCGGCGAGCCGTCCTACGGAACGCTCGCCACGGTCCTGCGTAGCGCCTATGGGATAGCAAAAGCCGATACGCCTGAAGAAACAAGGGAGCGGCTGACCTCGGGGCTTGCCGAGATCGGCTTCGCCGCCAGCGAGATCGCCGGTCTGATGCCTCTTCTCTTCCATATCCTTGGCATGGCAGAGCGCGAACGCGCTCTGCAGCACGTCGCTCCCGAGCAGGTTCGACGCCAGCTCTTTTCGGTCATCCGCTCCATATTCGAGCGACGGCTCGATCGCGCGCCGCTGCTACTCGTCGTCGAGGATTTGCACTGGGCTGATTCGGCGTCGCTCGAGGCGCTGCAATTCGTGCTTGACCGGCTGGATCGCCGCCCGCTGATGGTGATCGTCACGCAGCGACCGGTGGGCGGGCCCGAAAGGCTTGCACCCGCCCGTACGGGCACGACCTCCTTGCGCCTCGCTCCGCTCTCCGTCGCCGAAGGCCAGCGTCTTCTTGACGCCCTTTTCGGCGAGAGTGGCCTCCCGAAGCCGCTGCGCACAAGCATCCTGGCGCGGGCCGGGGGTAATCCCCTCTTCATAGAGGAGATCGTGCGCGGCCTGATCGAACTTCAAACCTTGAAACGCGACGGCTCCCGGTGGCAAGCGGCGGACGCCGAAGTAACCGCAGAGATCCCCGTGGGCATCGAGGCGATGCTGCTGGCGCGCATCGACCGCTTGCCGCAGGAGGTGCGTCGCCTCGTACACCATGCTGCGGTCATCGGCCCGCGATTTGACACCGAGCTACTGACAGCCATTTCGTCTGATCCCGCCGAGGTCGCTGCCGGCCTGGACCTGCTTTGCGATGCGGAGATCATCGACGAGGCGACCGAGGGCGGAGTTCAGGCCTATCGTTTCGTGCAGTCGCTGCTGCACGAGGTCGTCTACAACAACCTGCTTGTCAAGCGCAGGGCGGAGATCCACGCAGCGGTCGCAAGCGCCCTGGAGCGACGGTATGGCGAGAGCCCGGAGCACTTCGAGGATCTCGCCTTTCTCGGTCATCACTACAGCCAGTCGGCCGACCGGGCGAAGGGGGCTCGTTACCTGATTGCTGCGGGAGATCGCGCTCGTCAGCTTTACGCCAACGAGGACGCCATCCGCTTCTACGGCCAAGCCATGGCGGCGCTTGCAGCGCTCGGCGAACAAGGGGCGCAGTGGTTCCTTGCCCGCGAGCGCGTCGCCGATCTGCTCGTTCCTTCGGGCAAGCGGGCGGAGGCGGAGGAGCATTATCGTGCGCTGCTCGGTTCCGAGCGCATTTCGAAGGAGCCGGTGACGTCCGCCCGCATCCTTCGCAAGCGCGGCCATCTTCTTTGGGAGGCAGGCAAGCGTGATCGTGCGCAGGCGAATTTCGCCGAGGCCGCGGCGCTTCTCGAAAGCGTGGACGCCCCAGTCGAGAGCGCCCTGCTGCTACAGGAGCGCGGCCACCTCGCCTTTCGGATGGGCGACTATCTGGCTGCGGCCAGCTGGGCTGACGAGGCCTTGATGAGGGTCAAAACGGTGGCGGCGGATGCTGGCGAGGAGACGACGCGAGAAGCGGCGCTCGTGACCGCCGAGGCGCTGAACACGAAAGGCGTGGCGCTGGCGCGGCGTGGCCGCATCCCTGAAGCGATCGACGCTGTGGAAAAGAGCGTGGCCGTCGCCGATGCGGCGGAACTGATGCAGGCGGCATGTCGCGGCTATACCAATCTCGCCGTGCTCTACACGATCGTCGATCCGAGGCTTGCCATCGACGTCTGCCGGCGTGGCCTCGACATGGCGCGGCGCATCGGCGACCTCGGCTTCCAGGCGCGGCTGCTCGCCAATCTAGCGGTGGCCTATTGCACCTTCACCGACCGTTGCGCGGCGGCGGGCATGCCGGCAGCAGAGCAGGCGGTCGAAATCGACCGCGCGCTCGACCAGCGCGATCATCTACCGGTGTCGCTCCTGGTCCTCGGGCAGATATGCCAATGCCATGGCCGTCCGCAGGATGCCCGCGCGCTGTACCGGGAAGCACTCGATCTTGCCGGCGAGACGGGCGAAGCTCAGGTTCTGTTTCCATGTTATGATGGGTTGGCGACACTTTGCCTCGATGAAGGCGACCTTGCCGAAGCAGAACGCTATTTCGGTTTGGCTCGCGACGTCTGCGCGCGCCATGATCTCGACCCCGCGGCCTTGGTGATCTTGCCGTTCCTAGATTGATTGGCATTTCGCGACGTGAAGCCTCGAGATCAGCGTCCGCTGGCGAGCGAGACTCGACGCTGCTCAGGGTCAGGTGACATCGCCTGACGTCGCTAGAAATGTCGCAAATACGAGGGGTAGAGCGCCGGCGCGAACACATGTGAGCGCATCATACTCCAGGAATTATTGGGAGGAGACAGCCATGGATGAATATCGCAGTTCCGGGCCGTTGCAGCCAGGCGATCGGGCGCCCAACGTAGTGCTTGATGCGATCACGCATGAGGGGAAGATCGCCATCGACGACTTTCGCGGCCGCAAGCCGGTCCTTGTGGGGCTGTTCAGGGGGCTTCAATGTCCCTTCTGCCGCCGCCAGATCGCCACGATGGCGCAGCTCAAGGCCGCATTGAACGAAAGAGGCGTCGAGAGCCTGACGGTCGTGAACACGCCGATCGAGCGTGCGCGCCTCTATTTCCGCTACCATCCCTTGCCGGATATTCTGGCCGCCGCCGACCCCGAGCGAATCTCCCACCGGGCTTTCGGCCTGCCGAACCTGGAATTCACCGAGGACGAGGACGATTGGCCGCACAAATTGAGCATGCAGACGGCAATGTCGATGCGTGTGGAAATGCCAGGCGAATTGCCGGTACCGATGAATCCCGTAGAGGCCTCCGAATATCTCCAGCAGGCGGACGGCTACGAGATGACGGAGGACGACAACCGCATGAACGCGGTCGCGATGGGCCAACTCGTCGGCGAATTCCTGCTCGACCGCAATGGCGTCGTGCGTTGGTGTTTCACCGAGGCGACACCCGACGGGCGTAACATGTTCCGGGCTCCGTCGCCCAACGAGGTGATGTCGGCGGCAGCGCAGGTGGCGCATTGAGACGGTGAGCGGCGATCGCCGAAGACTATCGGCGTTCAAAGGCTGCCGAGACCGTTGTTCTGGTGGCGGGCTGGAGTGGACGCGGTAAACAAGGAGTGGACGCGGTAAACAAAAAGGTCGGGGCAAACCTCACTGCTGTCCGGTTTAACTGAGTGACAGCGGCAAAGAGATTTGACGTAGATCACGTTGCACTGCCGGTTTGGGCTTTCGCAGCGTGTTGATGGATCTGCGATGCATGATGTTGAGACGAACGAGCC